>Ga0194037_1000608_pt1 | contig 27509 bp, 19 predicted proteins | sample JunL306m_MetaG_FD_148653 | JGI IMG/M metagenome (GOLD analysis project Ga0194037, IMG submission 148653) | Anoxic zone freshwater microbial communities from boreal shield lake in IISD Experimental Lakes Area, Ontario, Canada - Jun2016-L304-6m | ecosystem: Environmental > Aquatic > Freshwater >...
CGCAGACCGAGTTTGATGCTGAGCGTTATCGGAGTCTGGGTGTGCAGAACGTCAGCATTGTCGGGAATCTCAAGTTTGACGTTCCTCTTGATGCCGCTCTTGTGGAGCAAGGAAAAATTTGGCAGCATGCGTTGCACGGCAGCGGTCGGTTAATGGTTTGCGCTGCCAGTACTCGAGATGGCGAAGAGGAAATCATCCTCAAGGGCTGGAAAGAGTTACTCCTAAGCAATACTTTTGCGATTACCCCATTGCTTTGTTTGGTGCCTCGCCATCCCGAGCGGTTTTCGGAAGTTGCTGAGCAGATGAATGCTTCCGGCTTGACATACCGTCGTCGTACAGAGTGGTCTGGAACTCCAAAGGATTGCGTCGGTCTAGATATTATTTTGGGGGATTCCATGGGCGAAATGCCGATGTATTACAGTGCATCGAACTTGGTGGTCATGGGCGGAAGTATTTTGCCATTTGGGGGGCAGAATTTAATCGAAGCCTGCGCTGCTGGCTGCCCTGTCTTACTTGGTGAGCATACTTACAACTTTCAGCAAGCCTCCTTGGACGCGATACAAGCGGGAGCTGCAAAACGCATTCAGGGCGATGCATTACTCGGTGAGCCTCTTGCACTGATGGAGTCTTTGAGGGTATTACTCTTAAATACGGCCGAGCTAGCAAAGATGAGTGATGCTGCTAAGCGCTATTCAACCGAACACCAAGGCGCAACTCAGAAAATTTTAGCTGCCCTTGATCAGCAAATCTGTTCTTTAACCTAGCGCTGCTTAAAACTTAAACCTGCGCCCCAAAGTTGGGATCATCGTTACGGCTGTTGTCATCCGGCTTCTTTTCGCCCTTTACCAAATCTTCCCGTGTTACACCAAGCCACATTGCTAAGGCTGCTGCCACAAAGACTGAAGAGTAAATACCGAACAAAATACCGATCGTTAAAGCCAAGGCAAAGTAGAAAAGAGTCGGGCCACCAAATACCAGCATTGCTAAAACCATCATCTCAGTACTACCGTGGGTAATGACTGTACGGCTGATAGTGCTAGTAATGGCGTTATCAATGACTTCACGGGTATTCATCTTGCGGTACTTGCGGAAATTCTCACGAATACGGTCAAAGATCACCACGGACTCATTGACTGAGTAACCCAATACCGCCAGAACTGCTGCTAATACCGAGAGGGAGAATTCCCATTGGAAAAAAGCAAAAAAGCCCAAGATAATTACCACGTCGTGCAAATTCGCAATGATGCCGGCTACCGCAAATTTCCACTCAAAGCGAAATGAGAGATATAAAACGATACCAATGATTACAAAAATGAGGGCTTTTAAACCATCCAGGGCCAGCTCTTGTCCAACTTGAGGTCCTACAAATTCAACCCGTTGCAGTTTTACGCCGGAAGTACTGGGATCGAGTGCCTGCATTACCGCAGCACTTTGATCTGCTGAGGGAATGAATTTACCATCGACATCTTTTTGGAGCGGCAAGCGAATCATGATGTCGCGTGAGCTGCCAAAGTTCTGAATTTGGGTATCTGCGTAACCGAGTTTTTCAACTTTAGCGCGAATTGATTCCAGTGGCGCTGTTTGTGGATAGGTCACCTCCATTACTGTGCCACCAGTAAATTCAATAGAAAGGTGCAAGCCGTTATGCCAAAGGAAAAATACCGCTGCTAGGAAAGTAATTAGGGATATTGCGTTCAACACCAATGCATGGCGCATGAAGGGAATATCTTTTTTGATGCGAAAAAATTCCATGGCTTACTTCTCCTGTGGGCGCCAAACTTGGCCGATAGCAAGTTTTTGAATCTTCTTATGTCTGCCGTACCAGAGGTTGACAAGACCGCGTGAGAAGAAGACAGCCGAGAACATTGAAGTCAGAATACCTAAGCAGTGCACTACTGCAAATCCTTTGATGGGGCCTGAGCCAAAAGCCAATAAGGCGAGACCAGCAATTAAGGTGGTCACATTGGAATCTAAAATAGTTGCCCAAGCCTTGTCAAAGCCAACCGCAATGGCAGTTTGGGGTGCGGCACCATTACGGAGCTCTTCACGGATACGTTCATTAATCAAGACGTTTGAGTCAATTGCCATACCAAGAGCCAATGCCATTGCTGCGATACCTGGCAAAGTGAGTGTCGCTTGTAGCATCGACAGAACAGAGATCAACAAGACTAAATTTACTGCCAAGGCAACTACGGAGAAGGTTCCGAACAACAAGTAATAAGCCATCATGAAAATAGCAATTGCTGTAAAACCAATTAATAAGGATTTAAACCCTTTTTCAATATTTTCTGCGCCCAAGCTTGGTCCAATAGTGCGTTCCTCAATGATTTCCATTGGAGCTGCGAGTGAGCCAGCGCGCAGTAATAGAGCAAGGTCATTGGCACTTGCAGTTGTTGGTTGCCCAGTGATTTGGAACTTAGAGCCAAATTCGCCTTGGATCGTCGCGATGGTTAGCACTTCACCTTTGCCCTTTTCAAAGAGAATCATGCCCATCGGCTTACCAATATTTTCACGCGTAATTTGTTGCATTATCCGACCGCTGCTTGCATCCAATGCAATATTTACGGCAGGGCGTTGATTTTGATCAAAGCCGGCAGTGGCATCTGTAATGCTGTCGCCACTGAAAATAACGGACTTCTTAAAGACGCCTAAACGATTTTCGCCAAAGCGAAAGGTATCCATTCCAGGAGGAGGTATTTCACCAAGCGCAATTGTTGATACCAATGGATCGGCTAAGCGAGATTCCAAGGTTGCTGTGCGTCCAATAATATCTTTAGCACGTGCGGTATCTTGCACGCCAGGTAATTGCACAACGATCCGCTCCGCACCTTGTTGTTGAATAACGGGCTCTTTAACTGCCAGCTCATTCACACGCTTATTTAAGGTGATGATGTTTTGTTTTACAGCAGTATCTTTAATTTCTTGTAATGCAGTTGGTTTGAACTCACCAACTAATTTCGGTGAAAGTCCCGTAGGTTTCACTTGCCAAATGAGATTAGGTTCACTAATCATCAGCAGCGTACGGGCTGCCTCAGCTTCATCGGTACTACCAAAATTAATGGTGATGCTATCTGCATTCCGATCTATACCTTGATGGCGAATATTTTTCTCGCGTAGCTGCGAGCGAATATCGGTTGCCAAAGAGGTCACCTTCTTTTGGACTGCCCCCTTCATGTCTACTTGCAAGAGGAAGTAAACGCCGCCACGTAAATCAAGGCCTAAAGGCATCGGTAGTGCATTGATGGCATGCAACCAATCGGGGGTATTGGATAGGAGATTTAAGGCAACCGTGAAGTTAGGATCATTTTGATCAACATTTAATTTCTGCTGTAGCAGATCACGGGCGCGCAGTTGAATATCGGTATTGTTAAAACGAATCTTGATAGAGCCAACATTGCCAGCATTCTCAAAGAACACCCCAGTGTTATCAATCTGGGCTTCAGTCAAAATCTTTTCAACCCGAGACTGTGTCGCCAAATCAACCTTAATGGTTGGTTTGGCGGACGAGACTTGAACCGCTGGTGCCTCACCATAGAAATTAGGTAGGGAATATAGTCCGCCGATCAGGAGTGCAGCGGCGATGACTAGATATTTCCAGAGGGGGTAGCGATTCATATTGAGGTACTTTTAAACAAGCTGATTAAGCGGATTTCAGAGTGCCTTTTGGCAACACAGTAGTGATTGCACTTTTTTGCATCTGTACTTCAGTGCCTGCAGAAATCTCAACAGTAACTACTTGATCCTTTAGCGAAGTCACTTTGCCCATGATGCCGCCTACAGTAACCACTTCATCGCCAACACCCAATGATTCAAGCATGGCCTTAGTTTCTTTTTGACGCTTCATTTGTGGGCGAATCATGATGAAGTACAGCACAGCAAACATCAACACCAAAGGAAGGAAGCTCATCAAGCCACCGGAATCTGCGCCCGCAGCTGGAGCCTGGGCAAATGCATTACTAATCCACATACAAAACCTCCGTTAAAGACTATTTAGAAACTGCTTCAGTTTTAGGCTTTGAAGTAAAGCCGTAAACCCGCAATTCTAAACTGTGTAGGGCTTAGGAGCTGATTTGGGGGAGGTCAAGGCCCCCGGAAGGGCTGTTAATCCTGCCCGGGCTCTACGCCGCGTTGCCGGTTCTGATGAAATTCTTCACGGTATGCGCTAAAACGGTCTTTACTGAGGGCATCTCTGACCTCAGTCATCAATTGAAGATAGTAGGTGAGGTTATGGATTGTGTTTAGCTGGGAACCCAGAATCTCATTAGCCTTTTGTAGATGGTTTAAATAGGATCTGGTGAAGTTTTGGCAGGTGTAGCAGGTGCATGTTGGATCTAGCGGGCGATCATCGTCCTTATAGCCTGAATTACGCAATTTAAGGTCGCCAAAACGGGTAAATAACCAGCCATTGCGAGCATTGCGGGTAGGCATCACGCAATCAAACATATCAATGCCTAAACTAACGCCCAAAATCAGATCTTCTGGGGTGCCAACACCCATTAAGTAATGGGGCATATGCTCAGGCAGCTTGGGAGCCGTGAAGTTCAAAATACGCTCAAATTCAGGCTTGGGCTCACCTACCGAGAGGCCACCAATTGCAATTCCATCAAAACCTTGCTGGCTGACGCCTTCCAGTGACAGTTCGCGCAAATTCTCAAACATGCCACCTTGGACTATTCCAAATAAGCCGTTGCCAGTATTCAGCTCCCTAAAGCGTTTGATCGATCGATCCCCCCAGCGTAGGGACATTTCGAGCGATGCGCGTACTATTTTTTCAGGGCTTGCCTGACCTTTTATTTCATAGGGCGTGCATTCATCAAATTGCATAGCGATGTCGCTATTTAATACCGCCTGAATTTCCATAGATACTTCTGGTGACATAAAGAGTTTATCGCCATTAATAGGGGATGCAAAGGTCACACCTTCTTCAGAAATTTTACGCAGGGCGCCTAAGCTAAAAACCTGAAAACCACCAGAGTCCGTAAGGATGGGTTTATCCCAAGCCATAAAGCGATGTAGACCACCATGTTTTTTAATCACATCTAATCCTGGCCTTAGCCATAGATGGAATGTATTCCCTAGAATAATTTGTGCTTTAGCTTCATTAAGGTCGCGAGGCGTCATTGCTTTGACAGTCCCATAAGTTCCGACAGGCATAAAGATCGGCGTTTGAACGCTGCCATGAGGGAGATCAAGCTGACCAAGACGCGCGGGACTCTGGGAGTCACGCGCTAAAATATTGAAGTGAACTGGTTTGGTCATGGCTTTGGATTCTCAAGTCGGCAAAGAAACATCGCGTCCCCATAACTAAAGAAACGATATTCCTGATTAATCGCATGTTGGTAAGCAGCTCGAATATTGTCTATTCCAGCAAAGGCACTGACCAACATTAATAAAGTAGATTTTGGCAGATGAAAGTTTGTCAGCAAACAATCAACAGTTTTAAATTGAAAACCGGGGGTAATAAAAAGGTTAGTTTCCCCACTGCTTTTCTGGCTGATAGCCTGGCTCTCTAGGGCTCTTAGGCTGGTAGTTCCCACAGCAATGACTCTACCACCATTGCGATGGGTTTCTTGCACAGCCTGCAAAGTTGCTTCTGGAATAGAGAACCACTCGTGATGCATTTTATGTTTTGAAAGATCCTCTTCGCGCACAGGTGTAAAAGTCCCCGCTCCAACATGGAGTGTGACAGTTGCCTGTTGCACTCCTAAGCCATATATCTTTTGCAAGATGGCCTCATCAAAGTGGAGCCCTGCAGTAGGCGCAGCAACTGCACCCGGATTTTTTGCAACTACCGTTTGATAGCGTTGTGCATCTTCGCTATCCGGCCGATGCTCGATGTAAGGTGGAAGTGGGAGCTCACCAAAGCGTTCGAGTAATTCGAGTACATTTTCCGGAAAACGTACTTCATAAAAACGTCCGTCATAAGCAATCATCTCGACAGGAAAAGTATCGCCCGCTTGGTTATGAATATGCACGATTGAACCCATCTTAGGCACTTTAGATGCTCGGATTTGGACCCAAGCTTGGCACTCTCCGCTAATCCGTTCGATCAGCATCTCAATCATGCCGCCAGTTTCCTTTTTGCCATGTAAGCGCGCTGGAATCACTTTAGTGTCGTTGAAGACAAAAAGATCCCCTGGCTTAATCAGGTGAAGAATGTCTTTAAACTGGCGATCAATAAACTGGGCATGATCATCCCCAGTAACCATCAGCTCTAGGAGGCGGCTATCAGTTCTATTCGCCAAGGGATGCTGGGCGATTAGATTGGGCGGGAGTTCGTAATTGAAGTCAGAAAGTTGCATAGCATTACCATCAGGTATTGGATTTTAACGATGACTACTAAACCAGCGCCAACAACACTCAAAAAAATGGGTTTAGACAGCCCCATGGCCCTTGCTTTGCATCTTCCCTCTCGCTATGAGGATGAGACTGAGTTATTCACAATTGAAGAGGCGCTGCACCAGGGTAGGTTCAGCCCTACTCAAACTCAGGGTGTCGTGATCCGCAACCAGGTGCTATTTAGACCCAGAAGACAAATGCTCGTCACCATCGAAGACGATACGGCTACCCTGCAACTGCGTTTCTTGAATTTCTACCCCAGTCAGCAAAAGCAAATGGCGGTTGGATCTCAAATTCGAGTGCGTGGAGAGGTGCGGGAGGGATTTCAGGGGCCAGAGATGGTTCACCCCACCGTTCGTGCAGTTGCAGTTGACGCACCATTGCCGACAAGCCTAACCCCGGTCTACCCAGCCAGCACAGGAGTTTCTCAGGCAGTGATTCGCAAAGCAGTTTCTCAAGCCTTACGCGATCCTAGTTTGCAAGATAGCTTAGCTGAGTTCCTGCCCAAAAAGCTCATGACCCAATTATTGCCAAGTAATGATTGGCCAAGTTTGCAATCTGCGATTACTTACTTGCATCAACCGCCGGCGAATGCCGACACCCAAGCTTTATTAGAGCGCACTCATCCTGCATGGCGACGTGTGCAATTTGAAGAGTTACTTGCGCAACAAATCTCTTTGAAGCGTGCCCATGCCATTCGACAGGAGCGACATGCGCCGAGCTTTACAAAGTTAGCTCAAAAAGAGGTCAGTCTTGAGGCGGGTTTGCTGAAAGCGCTGCCATTTCAATTGACGGGTGCACAAGATCGCGTCTACTTAGAAATCGGATCCGATTTATCGAGATCTTTTCCCATGAATCGCCTTTTACAAGGCGATGTTGGCAGTGGTAAGACCGTAGTCGCTGCACTAGCTGCAGCTCGTGTGCTTGATCACGGATATCAGGCTGCAGTAATGGCTCCTACCGAGATCTTAGCTGAGCAACACTATTTAAAAATGAAGGAGTGGTTTGAGCCTTTGGGCGTAAGGATTGCTTGGCTATCTGGCAGTTTGAAGGCAAAAGAAAAAAGACTGGCCCAAGAGATGATAGAGAGTGGTTATGCCCAATTAATTATTGGTACCCATGCGCTGATTCAAGAAAATGTCCATTTTTCAAAGTTAGGTCTTGCGGTGATTGATGAACAACATCGCTTTGGGGTCAGGCAGCGCTTGGAAATTCAGCAGCGTCTTGGCTCAGAATTATTTTATTGCCATCAATTAATGATGTCGGCTACGCCGATTCCACGAACGCTAGCAATGACTTATTACGCAGATCTCGATGTATCCGTCATCGATGAATTACCTCCTGGCAGAAAACCGATCACTACTAAAGTAGTCAAAGCCAGTCGTCGCGATGAGGTCATTTCTGGTTTACAAAGTTGGTTAGCAAAAGGGCTTCAGGCTTATTGGGTATGTCCATTAATTGAAGAGTCAGAGGTACTGCAACTACAAACGGCTGTAGACAGTTTTGAACAACTGACACAAGCATTACCAGAATTTAAGGTAGGCTTAGTCCATGGCCGCTTAAAGTCAGAAGAAAAGGCTGCAGTCATGGCTGCTTTTAAGGCAAACACAATTCAGCTATTGGTAGCTACTACCGTGATTGAGGTTGGGGTTGATGTGCCGAATGCTGCATTGATGGTAATCGAGCATGCTGAACGGTTTGGCTATGCCCAAATTCATCAGTTACGGGGACGGGTTGGCCGTGGCTCTGCTGATTCTGTTTGCATCTTGATGTATGCGGAACCACTATCAATGGCTGCTAAAGAGCGTTTGCAGACCTTGCGTGAGGTTTCTGATGGCTTTGTGATTGCAGAAAGAGATCTTTCTTTGCGAGGTCCTGGTGAGTTGCTCGGGGCTAAACAATCCGGCGATGCCATGCTGCGCTTTGTTGATTTGCAACGAGATGCTTGGTTAATCGAGCTTGCTCAACAGGCGGCTGAACGTTTACTGGCAGAGCATGCCGATCTGGTAGAGCGACATTTAGAACGCTGGCTTGGATCACGCGCAGATTTTCTAAAGGCGTGATAATTAACTTATGACCCTGACAGAACTTCGTTATATCGTTGCTGTAGCCCGAGAGCGCCACTTTGGTCGTGCTGCTGAGGCCTGTTTTGTATCGCAACCCACTTTATCTGTGGCAGTGAAAAAACTAGAAGAAGAGTTATCAACCCAGATCTTTGAGCGGACAAACTCTGAAGTCGCAATGACAGCTTTGGGTGCACTTATCGTCGAACAGGCGCAACGGGTTTTGGAGGAAGCAAACTCTTTAAAGCATCTTGCCAAGCATGGCCAAGACCCACTATCTGGTCCCTTGAGATTGGGCGCAATTTATACAATTGCACCTTATCTTTTGCCAAGCTTAGTGAGAGTGGCAAGAAAGCGATTGCCAAATGCCCCTTTATTCTTAGAAGAAAACTTCACGGTGCGCTTATTAGAGATGTTGCGTCAAGGAAGCTTGGATTGTGCGGTGTTGGCTGATCCATTTGCTAGCGCGGGTTTAGATGTTATCGATTTATATGAAGAGCCATTTTTAGTCGCTGTACCTAAAGGTCATCCCTGGGAAGAGCGCAAATCGATAGGTCATCAAGAGCTCAAAGAACAGAACACTTTATTGCTTGGTGCCGGACACTGCTTTAGAGATCATGTACTGGGAGTTTGCCCAGAATTGAATCGCCTTGGTTCTGGGTCAACATTAGGTGAGCATCATAGCTTTGAAGGTTCCTCATTGGAGACTATTCGGCAAATGGTGGCAGGTGGTATTGGAATCTCTGTATTACCCCGTACCTCAGTATTAGATCCCACTTCGCAAAATGGTTTGATTCGATATATCCCGCTTGACGATCCAGTTCCAACAAGACGAGTTTGTTTAGTGTGGCGTAAGAGTTATCCGCGGACTGTTGTCATGCATGAGCTTGCGAAAATCATTCGCAGTTGCGAATTGCCGGGAGTGACCTTGGTTTGATGCGCCAGCGCTTGCTTGATCGCTTTGTAAATTATGCATATCTTATTCGTTTGGATAAGCCGATTGGCACGCTTTTGCTATTATGGCCAACCTTGTGGGCATTATGGCTAGCTAGTGGTGGTTTGCCTGACTTCAAAATAGCATTGATTTTTGTGGTGGGTACCTTCCTGATGCGTAGTGCAGGCTGTGCAATCAATGATTATGCGGATCGTGACTTTGATCGCCATGTTTTACGAACACAAGGGCGCCCAGTTACCAGTGGAAAAATTTCTGGCAAGGAAGCATTACTCGTTGCTGCTGTATTTGCTGTAATTGCTTTCTTGTTGATACAGCCTTTGAACGCCTATACCAAAAAACTCTCTGCATTGGCTTTAGTGGTGGCATTGATTTACCCATTTACAAAACGCTTCTTTGCAATGCCACAGGCTGTTTTAGGTATTGCCTTTGGCTTCGGTATTCCAATGGCCTACGCCGCCATCTTAGACTCTATTCCCCTTGAGGCATGGATCTTATTTGTAGGAAATATTTTTTGGGCTATTGCCTATGACACTGCTTACGCTATGGTTGATCGTGAGGATGATCTACGTCTGGGTTTACGTACTTCAGCCATTACTTTTGGGCAATATGATGTGACGGCAATAGCAATCAGTTACGCTATTTTGTTTATTAGTCAACTTTGGGTTGCCCAATTGGCTGACTTGAGTAATTATTTTTTAATCGGCTGGTTTGCAGCTGTAGCCTGTGCCATCTATCACTTGAAGCTTATCTCTACTCGCAAGAGAGAGGAGTGCTTTAGAGCCTTCCGTCACAATAACTGGCTAGGTGGTTTTTTATTTCTGGGAATTGTGCTCGGCTTAACTCTGACTTAGTCCTTACCTAACTCATCACCCATAGCCTTGCCACGCTGACTTGCTGCATCAATGGCTTTTTCTAAAATCTCATTCCAGCCGTGTTGCTTCATCACCTCTAGAGCTGCTGCAGTGGTTCCGCCTTTAGAGGTCACACGCTCACGCAGTACACTAGCGGGCTCATCGGAGTTATGGGCAAGCTCAGCAGCACCCTCCAAGGTCGCATAGGCAAGCTTACGCGCATTATCAGTATCTAAACCAAGCTTTTCTCCAGCAGATTGCATTGCTTCTAGGAAGGCAAAGACATAAGCTGGCCCGCTGCCAGATACAGCAGTCACTACATCCATCAGTTTTTCTTCAGAAACCCAAATGCTTTGACCTACTGCATCGCAAATCGTTTCAGCGAGTTGGCGATCATCAGCATTTACTACAGCTTCAGCAAATAAACCGGTAATGCCCTTACCAATTAATGCGGGAGTATTTGGCATAGCGCGCACGCAACGTGCATGATCTAGCCAACGACTCATGTCCTTCAAACGAATGCCTGCAGCAATACTCAGGATCAGCGGTCCTGGAGCAGAAGCGTGCTTGAGCTTAGAAGCTAAGTCTTTGGCAATCACATTAAAGTCTTGGGGTTTAATCGCCATCACTACGACATTATTTTTGGCAAAGTCAAAAGCAATATGTTCTAAAGAGTCGATCGCTTGGATTCCAAAATCTTCATGTAATTTTGAGGCGGTGACCGCATTGGCTTCAACCACGGTAATTTGGTGAGAGGTAAATCCACTGGCCAGCAAACCACTAATCAAAGCGCGACCCATATTGCCGCCCCCAATAAATGTGATGTGCGTATTTGACTTGTTTTGTGCGCTCATATAGTAATCTTATCGCGCTTCCCAAAAATCGCTGTTCCAACGCGAATCATCGTGCTACCTTCAGTAATCGCAGCCTCTAAATCATCAGACATACCCATAGATAAGGTATCGAAGAATTGATAGCCAGGATGACTAAAGTGAGTGATTTGGATATGCTTAAAGCACTCACGCACCCGAGCAAAAGCTTGTCGCTGATTGCTTGGATCTGCGCTTGGGGCAGGAATGGCCATGAGTCCTCGCAGGATGACGTGCGGTAACTGAGCAATGGCATCACAGAGGGCTTCGGCATCAGCAAGAGAAACACCACTTTTAGTATCTTCTTCACTGACATTGACCTGAACACAGATCTGTAATTCAGCTAGATCTGGGAACTCTCCACGCTGTGAAGATAAGCGTTCTGCAATCTTGAGTCGGTCAACGCTGTGCACCCAGTCAAAATGCTCGGCGACTTCTCTCGTTTTATTGCTTTGAAGTGGGCCAATGAAGTGCCATACCAACCAGGGGCGTAATTTGGCAAGCTGTTGAATCTTTTCAACACCCTCTTGAACATAGTTCTCGCCAAAAGCCGTTTGCCCTGCATGCATAGCTTCTTCTACTGCCGTAGCAGGGAAGGTTTTACTCACTGCTAACAGTTCAATCTCTTCTGGTTCACGCTTTACAGCCAAAGCTGCAAGCTCGATACGCTCTCTCACTTTCATGAGATTAACAACGATTGAGTTCATTTAGCCTTAGTGGATTGTTTGTTCATCAACTGATCAACAATTTCAATCCAATGGAGTACGGGGGTATCTTCTTGTTGTAAATGGGTAATACAGCCAATATTTCCAGAGACAATTACCTCAGCGCCAGATTCTTCACAGGCAGCATTTAAGTGAGTGAGCTTGTTCTTACGCAATTGCTCGGATAGCTCAGGCTGGGTAACTGAATAGGTACCAGCAGAGCCACAGCAGAGGTGGCTGTCTGTACATAAGCGTACGCCAACCCCAAGACTGCTTAAAAGACCCTCCACCTTGCCACGAATTTGTTGGCCATGTTGCAAAGTGCATGGTGGGTGGTAGACCACGCCCGGTTTTTGGTCTGCACCGATCAGTTGAATTAATTCATTTTGAAGACTTGGCAGAATTTCAGAGATATCTTTGGTGAGATCGGAGATTCTCTTTGCTTTGATTGCATAGTTCACATCGTTGGCAAAGAGATGGCCGTAATCCTTAACCATCACACCGCAGCCCGAAGCAGTCATCACAATCGCCTCAACACCATTTTCAACTAGAGGCCACCAGGCATCAATATTTTGTCTGGCGTTATCTAAGCCGCCAGCTTGATCATTTAAGTGATAACGCAAAGCACCACAGCAAGTCGCATTAGGTGCGCTAATCAATTGAATCTTCAAGGCATCTAAAACACGCGCTGTTGCCGAATTAATATTTGGGAGCATGCCAGGTTGAACACAGCCCTCCAAAATGAGCATTTTGCGAGCGTGGGTTGATGTGGGTCTAGCATAAGGATCAGTTGATCTTGTCAAACCTTTATTTTTTATTTCTGGAATCTTACGTTTGATGCCACTTGGCATGAGTGGGCGCATTAAGCGACCTAATGTCATTGCGGAGTTAAATAAAGCCGGTTTAGTGAGTCCCTCTTTAAGAGCCCAGCGAGTTAGTCGTTCTCCAAAAGGACGCTCTGGAGTATTTTCTTCAACCCATTTACGGCCAATATCAACTAAGTTGCCATATTGCACTCCGCTGGGACACGAGCTCTCGCAATTTCGGCAAGTAAGACAGCGATCTAAGTGCAGACGTGTTTTTTCAGTTGGAGTCTGACCTTCTGCCATTTGTTTGATGAGATAAATTCGGCCACGGGGGCCATCTAATTCATCGCCTAATAGTTGATAGGTTGGGCAGGTAGCAGTACAAAAACCACAGTGGACACATTTGCCCAAAATACGAGCCGCTTCTAGACCTTCTGGTGTATTGGCGAATTGAGGGGCGAGTTGAGTTTGCATAGAGATACTTATGGAAGACGTTTAGTAGCAAATACACCCGCTGGATCGAAGGCAAATCTCAGGCGTTCCTGAACTGTCTCAAGGGCTTTTGAGTGAGCTTGTTCGGAGAGTAAGGTAAAGCGTTGAAAAGCAGGATCCAGATTAGCGCCTTGCTTAAAACGAGTAGCATGCCCGCCATGACTAGAGGCAATATTTTTAATGGCTGTAAATGTCGCTTCATTCCCGGGCGCTTTAATCCAGCGCTGCTGGCCATGCCACTCAAGGACAAGTTCATCTTCTGCATGTGGAATATCGATTTTTCCACATGCTGCAGGTAGGGCTAAGCGGTAGAGGGTTTGATCCCCGGCAAGCATGCCAAACGCTGCAAGTTGATGCTCTCGTAAATCATTCCAAAATGCTTCTGCTGATTGGGGGTCTACTTCACTGGCCATGACTAAGGAGTTGATGAGTGGCAGAGCGGACTTTACGGCAGCTGCAGCACCGGCTAAGCGGATGCTGAGCTCACCTTCGCCACTTGCGTTGCCAATCCAGCAACTCGCAGATAGTGGTAAGGGCTGGCCCGCCCATTCATTTAAAACACGTAATGCTTTTTCTTGCGAAATCTGGCAACGCAGTGTTGCAGTGGCTGCAGGCTTTGGCAAGACTTTTACTGAGGCTTCTAGTAACAAGGAGAGAGTACCCATAGAGCCCGGTAACAGACGCGAAACATCATAGCCCGCAACATTCTTCATGACCTTACCGCCAAATGAGAGATCTTGGCCTTTGCCATCCAAAATGCGTGCACCCAATACAAAATCGCGGAAGTTACCAGCGCTAATACGGCCCGGTCCAGCTAGACCTGCAGCAATTGCGCCGCCAAACGTGGCCTGTTCACCGAAGTGGGGTGGCTCAAATGGGAGTGCCTGATTCTTTTCTTTGAGGGCTGCTTCAATATCTTTTAGGGGAGTGCCGGCACAGGCAGTAATGACTAATTCTTCTGGTTGATATTCTAAAATGCCTGAGTAAGTTCGCGTATCAAGTTTTGTAAAGCGATTGGGATTACCATACCAAGACTTAGTACCACCCCCTTCAATGCTAAGTTGAGCGTTGTTCTGGGCCGCATTCAGAATCTGCTCACGAAATGCATCAATGGTTGCATTACTTATTGCATCGCTAACATTCATTAGAAGCGTTCCAACTCTGGGTGAGGAAGTTTTCCACCACTAATGCGCATGCGACCATATTCAGCGCAACGATTTAAAGTGGGGATTGCCTTATCTGGATTCAGTAGTTTGTCTGGATCAAAGGCACTCTTCACGCCCCAGAAGGTTTCTCGTTCCCCTTCGCCAAACTGTATACACATGGAGTTAATCTTTTCAATACCAACACCATGTTCGCCCGTAATAGTGCCACCTAGCTCTACACAGGCTTCTAAAATCTCAGTACCGAATTCTTCTGCGCGGTGCCATTCATCTTGGTCAGCACCGTTAAACAAAATGAGGGGGTGCATATTGCCATCACCCGCATGAAACACATTCAAACAACCCAAGCCATATTTTTCTTCCATCCCTGCAATACGCTTGAGTAAAGTAGCGATATGTCTGCGGGGAATCGTGCCATCCATACAGTAGTAATCGGGTGCTAGACGACCAGCAGCTGGAAATGCGTTCTTGCGACCACTCCAAAACTTCAGGCGCTCACTCTCATCTTTAGAGATTTGAATTCCGCTAGCACCTGACTCTTCGAGTACTTTAGTCATGCGCTCAATTTCTTCGGCAACTTCTTCGGGAGTTCCATCAGATTCACAAAGTAAAATCGCTGTAGCATCTAAGTCGTAACCTGCATGCACAAATTCTTCTACTGCTCGAGTAGTGGCCTTATCCATCATTTCCAGGCCAGCAGGAATAATTCCTGCAGCAATGATGGCAGCAACGGCATTGCCCCCTTTTTCAATATCGTCAAAGCTAGCCATGATGACGCGGGCTAATTTGGGTTTAGCTACTAGCTTCACGGTAACTTCGGTGACGACTGCAAGCATGCCTTCACTACCCATCACGATTGCAAGTAAGTCTAATCCCGGAGAGTCTGGTGCTAGGCTACCGAACTCCACAATGTCACCATTCATCAGAATGCCGCGTACTCGGAGAACGTTATGCAATGTCAGGCCATATTTAAGGCAGTGAACACCACCAGAATTTTCATTCACGTTGCCACCAATGGAGCAGGCAATTTGGGATGATGGGTCGGGTGCGTAGTACAGACCTAAGTGAGACACCGCTTCGGAGATGGCTAGATTGCGCACCCCAGGCTGAACTACTGCAGTGCGGGTAAATGGATCAATACTCAGTATCTTCTTAAGCTTCGCTAGCGAAAGCACCAAACCTTGAGAAATTGGCATCGCACCGCCAGATAAACCAGTGCCAGATCCGCGTGGAACCACTGGAATTTGCATTTCAAAGCAAATCTTCAGGATTTGGGCGACTTGCTCTTCTGTTTCCGGGAGTGCAACAGCCAAAGGCATCCGTCTATAGGCTGCTAAGCCATCGCATTCATAGGGAATCGTGTCCTCAGGCTCCCAAAGCAGGGCGTACTCAGGGAGGATAGGGCGCAAGGCGGAGACGAGTTTGGCCTGAAGCGCACTAATAGCGGCTATATCGGGGGGCGGGATCACCATGTTCATAGCAACCATTTTAGCCATTTACTTATAATTAGGTTCATGGGAAATCGACTATCGAAAATTGCCACTAGAACTGGTGATGCTGGGATGACTGGCTTAGGTGACGGAAGTCGCGTTGAGAAGGATCATTTACGAATTTGCGCCATGGGCGACGTGGATGAGCTGAACTCTGAAATCGGTGTTTTGATGACTGAAGAGATCCCTACAAGCATTTCTGCTGAATTAAGTGCGCTTTTCTTGCAGGTGCAGCATGATTTATTTGATTTAGGGGGTGAGCTTTGCATCCCTAACTATAAATTGCTAAACCCAGACCATGTTGCTCAGTTAGATATTTGGCTTGAGAAATACAACAAAGATTTACCACCATTAACCGAGTTTATTTTGCCCGGTGGAACGCGTGCTGCTGCACAGGCGCATGTTTGTCGCACTGTTTGTAGAAGAGCTGAGCGTTCTATTGTGCGTTTAGGTTGGGAAGAGCCTTTGTATGATTCCCCGCGTCAATACGTCAATCGCTTATCGGATTTATTGTTTGTACTGTCACGTATTTTGAATCGTGCTGCCGGTGGCACTGATGTGCTTTGGAAGCACGAAAAAAAAGAGGCTAAATAGTTAGCCTCTTTTCATATTGCAGTAATTAACTACAGTAATCAATTACAGCATTATTTTTTCTTGCTTCTGCGTTTTTTTACTGCTGTCGCTAAGCGCTCCAAAACGCCTACAGAATCATTCCAGCTAATGCAAGCATCAGTAATGCTTTTGCCGTATTCCAGCTTGCTTGGATCATCTTTTCCTGGAGTAAATTTTTGAGCACCATCATTAAGATGGCTCTCTATCATTACCCCAAAAATCTGACGTGATCCAGACTCAATTTGTTTGGCGACGTCATCAGCAACAATAATTTGGCGCTCATGTTTTTTACTTGAATTTGCATGAGATAAATCAACCATTAATCCCGCTGGAAGCTTTGCTGCTTCTAGCTCTGCACAGGCTGCTTGAACATACTGAGCTTCATAGTTAGGCTCTTTGCCACCGCGCAAAATGACGTGACAATCCTTATTACCTTTGGTTTCCACAACGGATACCTGACCGTTTTTATGAATCGATAAAAAGTGATGTGGACGAGCTGCTGCTTGAATTGCATCAGTAGCAATTTTGATATTGCCATCAGTACCATTTTTGAAACCGATGGGTGCAGATAAGCCCGAAGCAAGTTCGCGATGAACTTGGCTTTCAGTTGTGCGTGCACCAATTGCTCCCCAAGAAATGAGATCGGCAATATATTGTGGAGAGATGACATCTAAGAATTCGCTACCAGCTGGCATGCCAAGGCGATTGATTTCCATTAGCACTTGGCGAGCCAGACGCAGTCCTTCTTCAATGCGATAGCTTTCATCTAGGTAAGGGTCGTTAATCAAACCCTTCCAACCAACAGTCGTGCGTGGTTTTTCAAAATACACTCGCATCACAATTTCCAGCTCACCGGCAAAGCGCTCACGCTCTGCTAATAGTCGCTGACAATATTCCAATGCTGCTCTTGGATCATGAATTGAGCATGGTCCAATGATGACAAGTAAACGATCATCTTTTCCATGAATGATGTCACGAATCTTTTTGCGTGTTTTACTAATCAGTGCTTCGGTGGGTGTTCCGGAAATCGGGAAAAAGCGAATTAAATGCTCTGGCGGTGGCAGAACAGAGATATTGTTGATGCGTTGATCGTCAGTGTCCGAAGTTTTATCAACGGCGGAGTACCAATTAGCGGGGTTAGTATTTTGTTGGCTCATACGACTATTTTAAGCCGTATCAGGCAGTTCCACCCACAGTTAAGCTGTCAATCCTTAAAGTTGGCTGTCCAACCCCGACTGGAACGCTTTGTCCTTCCTTGCCACAAACCCCTACGCCACCGTCTAATTTAAGGTCGTTACCGATCATCGAGACCTGTTTTAAGGATTCTGGACCGCTGCCAATAATGGTCGCACCTTTCACTGGATAAAGGATTTTGCCGTTTTCCACCCAATACGCTTCAGAGGCAGAAAAGACAAATTTACCGCTAGTGATATCGACTTGGCCGCCGCCAAAATTGACCGCATATAGACCTCGCTTTATGCTCGCCACAATCTCTTGGGGATCATCCTTGCCAGCCAACATATAAGTGTTGGTCATACGTGGCATTGGTAGCGAGGCAAAACTTTCGCGACGACCATTGCCAGTGAGAGGCATTTTCATGAGTCGGGCGTTCAAGCTGTCCTGAATGTAGCCCTTCAAAATACCATCCTCAATCAATGTAGTGCATTGCGTAGGCGTACCTTCATCATCAATATTCAGGGATCCACGGCGACCAGATAGGGTGCCATCATCCACTACGGTAACGCCTTTGGCAGCAACCCGCTGTCCAATGCGTCCAGCAAATGCAGAGGATCCTTTGCGATTAAAGTCGCCCTCTAGACCATGACCTACTGCTTCATGCAGGAGAACGCCAGGCCAGCCTGGACCCATGACCACGGTCATAGGACCTGCAGGTGCAGGGCGCGATTCTAAATTGACAAGTGCGCCATCAACCGCTTCATCAACATAGCGATTAATAAGGTCGGCATCAAAATAGAGATAGTCATGACGTGCTCCGCCACCTGATGATCCTGATTCACGACGCCCATTTTGCTCGGCAATAACATGAACAGAGACTCGTACTAAAGGACGAACGTCAGCGGCAAGTAATCCGTCAGCTCGCACTACTAAGACCACATCAAACTCACCAGCCAGGCTAGCCATCACTTGAATAATGCGTGGGTCACGTGCTTTTGCACGACGCTCAATGCCTTCCAGTAAGGCAATTTTTTCTGTAGGCTGCAATGAGTCGAGTGGATTGATATCAGAGTACAGCTGATTAGATGTTGGATTAAATAACTTACTAGCAACTGCTTGTTTGCCACCCTGGGGACCAATCACCCGCGTGGCTTTAGCAGCCTTGCTAAGGGCTTCTAAATTAATTTCATCGGAGTAGGCAAAGGCCGTTTTATCACCGTAAATCGCACGCACACCAACGCCTTGATCAATGTTAAAGCTCCCCGACTTCACAATGCCTTCCTCAAGACTCCAGCTTTCACTCCGAGTGTGTTGGAAGTAGAGGTCGGCATCATCTAAACGATGGGTAAACAGATTGCCAAAAGTGTGATGAAGATCTTGCTCTGAAAGGCCAGCAGGCTCAAGCAAAATGGATTTAGCAAACTTGATAAGGTCAGCCTGTTTTTTGGCTTTTGTCCAATTGGCTGGAAATAGTGCTTCGGGTGCATTCATGTGATTCAGCAGATCTTTCGTTAAAGCTTGCGATGTGCAAGAGCGGGTAACTTAGAGCGTACCTCGTTTAATTTTTCTTTGCTGAGAACTCCAGAAATGAAGCCCTCGCCTGCGGGAAGATCGGCCAGAATGCTGCCCCAGGGATCAATCAGCATGCTATGACCCCAGGTGCTGCGTTGATTTTGGTGTTTGCCACCTTGTGCCGATGCTAAGACATAGCATTGGTTTTCGATTGCGCGAGCACGCAGCAGAATTTCCCAGTGGTCTTTGCCGGTTGTATAAGTAAAGGCTGCAGGAATGATGTGACAATCCACTTGTCCTAGAGCGCGATAGAGTTCAGGAAAGCGCAAGTCATAGCAAATACTCAGGCCAAAAGTCCAATCTTGCCCATTGACTGAAATCTTCAGAATCTCAGGCTCATTACCGGCCTCAATCGTTTCAGATTCTTGATAGCGCTCGGTACTCGTTTGAAAGCCAAATAAATGAATCTTGTCATAGCGACCAATTCTTTGGCCCTCTGGATTGTAGGCAAGCATTGTATTGAGAACTTTATTTGGATCTTGGGCTTCCAATGGAATAGTGCCTGCAACTAAAAAAATTTCATTGCGTTTTGCAATGGCAGCTAACTGCTCTTGAATAGGGCCGCTGCCAAAGACTTCTCTTGCATGAACTTTGTCGCTGTCTTTGAGACCCATCAAGCAAAAATATTCTGGGAGTACCACTAGATTTGCCCCATCCTCAGCTGCAGCCTTAATCAGCATGCCTGCAGTTTCCATATTTTCTTTTATCACTGGAGTCGAAACCATTTGAATGGAAGCGACTTTCAATTCGGTATTGCTTGCTGATGAAATCATAGGGTGGATTTGACTCAAGGTGAGGCGCTTGAATTATTTAAAGGCGCTGTATTTGGTGAGGAATTCGAAGAATTATTCGGCCCAGGTCTACTCTGCTCTCTTAGTAATTCTTTACTACGGATTGAATTAAATATTTTGGCATCGATAGGCTGCCCTTTTTGATCAAGCGGAATAATTTCAGGGCTCTCCCAGGAACCCTGTACCAAGTAATCTGATTGCAGATTACGGTTGATTTGATTAGTGATTAAGTACTGACCAACTAATGCGCCCAAGCCAACAATTGGGTTAATGGCAAATGCGGCTAGTGATCCTGCTGTTGCATCAATAGTTGGGAAAATAGTGACACGTAGATCCTGTGTTTGCTTTGGAATATTAATTTGCCCACTCATAGCCACTCTAGCCTGATCAAGGTTCATAGAAAATTGCCTAGTTTGCGCAACTCCGCTATACATATCAAAACTACCATTAATGTCGCTAAAGGGGGTGCCTTTGGCAACAATATTCCCAAGACCACCTTGAATATCCAGAGTCGCGAATTTCAATAAACTTTGTAGACTAAGAACATCGAGGAGTTTTGCGCCACTCGTATCGACTTCTAGAAGTCTCCCTTTTTCAAGGTTTAAATTAACTTTGCCCGATAGGGTTTCATACTTGGGACTAAAAGGAGAGCCATCCCATTCCGCATTAGCAGTTATTTTCCCTTGGCCACCCTCGACTGTTTTTCGAGTAGTCCAATGCGCAATAATTTGTCCAGCATCTTTCACATTGAGATCAACCTGAATATTGCTATGTTCAGCCTCATTTTTAGTGCCGCCGCTCCATTGTCCTGAAATGACGGAGTTGCCTTGAGGATTACTTGATTGAATGGATTCAATCTTTAATGTGTTGTTGCTTGTGATGGTTTTTATTTGGACTTGACCAAGCCGTGCCTTGGTCCAACTCAAGTCATCAATTACCAAGTTCAGGCTTGGAATAGCGCTCGGAACCAGCTTAGTTTTATTAACAGTATTTTGTCCCCCCAATTTCTTGTCATCAGTAGTTGAGGATTTTGCTACAGTTGCTGGGATAGAAAGTTCATCGGATACCTTTAGGCGGTTTAGATGACCACTGACAATTCCACTGGTATGAATCGGAGTCGCCTCTTGATATTCCATTTGACCTGCAATCAGTGGTGAATTCAGGCGCATTTGCCAAGTAGTATTTTTATTATTAGCAGAAATATTCATGTCTTGCCAAACCCGATCCAATAGAGTCAGTTTTTTTACTTGTGCAGTAATTTGAATATTGTCAGCGCTGGTGTTATCTACCTTAGAGGCAATCGCTTTCTTGTTCTGAGCTTCAATAAAATCCTGCCAGTCATCTAGATTGAGCTCAGCGCTTGATAAATGAAGACTAAAGCCTTGTTGTGGAATGATTGCTGGTGCTCCTATACCAAGGGCGTAGCGTAGCTCATTATCATTACCTAGGTTGCCTTGGATCTCATATAGTTCACCTAGTTTGCCGCTCCATGAGAGACGATTCCCCCCAGGCTTACTATTTGACAAAGTCTTAAAGGCGATTTGCCCATTTAATGGGGTACCCATTTTTTTATTAGCTGGTACTGGCGCCAGGCTTGCCCAGTTACGTAAATCAAATGTGAGATTAGTGTCGCTCCCTAACTTATTGAAATTGAGAGTGCCCTGATATTTTGCAGTACCACTCATCGCCTGAAGTATCGAGATTGATTCAGTCTTTAAGGTCTTCGCATAATAGTCTTTTAGAAAATTGGCGGAGACATCGCCTGCAATGCTAAAACTCTGATTTCCAGCAGTAGACGGTATGCTGGTAATTTTGAGGGCACCCCCCAAGAAGTTAGCGCTGACATCTTCAAATTCAGGATGTATTTCTGTAATCCGTACTTTGCCCCTGAGATTCTCAAGAGGGGGTAAATCTGACCATTGCGCCCTATTTCCAGCAAGATTCAATTGAATGTCTACATTAGGATCGTTTGTTCCCGACAGGGGCAGCTTTAGGCCGAGGCTAAAATTAACGGGCCCCGTAACCCGCAAATTCTTTTCTAACTTTTCTTGCTTTTTCGCAAACGGGGAAGCAAATATATATTCGAGTATTTGCGGCGCATCACCTTGCACATTTCCATTTGCCGTTAGTAGCAGTTGCTTTGCGCTGACATTTGGAATTTCTGCATGAAATTGATTTAATGACACTTGTTTGTAATTCGCTTTTGACACATCCGCGACAAAACTGGAGTTCTGCATTGCAAGCAAACCATTGACATTAGTGAGCGCAGACCAAACCCCTTGATTGCTAGAAAGTAAGGGGGTAGGGCTAAATGTGGCGCCCTCTATTGGAAGGCTGAGAGTGAATTCACCCTCGGTTCCATTGGGGAAGGGTATTCCATTTGGGTCACCTTTAGCATGCAACTTCCCTTTTTGAATAGTTCCAGCTGCAAACGCTTTACTGAGATAGCTTGTAGTGTCCTTATCCATGCCAACCGGCAGGTAGCGGTATGCCGTTGCTAAATTGGCTTTAGCAAAATCCATATCCAGAACCATGTAGTCCGGTTTTTTTGCCCCGCCTAAAATGTAATTGAGATTGAGGCTGGTGGTAATTTCTGAGTTACTTAACTCAAGTTGCTTGGCGTTAATGACCCAGTTCCCTTTTTGCTTACCCCAGCTGATCTGCCCATTCGCTCGATCAAGTTTAATTTTTGGATCAACCAATAAGTCATTGATCTCGAAATCAACATTCGTGGAGTTAATCGAGAAGCTTCCTTCATTTTGATTGCCTGAAATAAATCCAGATAAGTTTGAGACGGAGGGCATCGATTTATTAATGCCTGTAAAGCTTAGATTGATCAACTTGGCGCTAACTGTAAAATCGACTTTATTAGACTTAAACCAGCCGCCAGGAATATTGAATGCCGATAGCGGTGATTTGCTTTCTGACCAGCTGATATCGAGATTCTGTAGTTCACCATCTGCATGAGAGGCCTTAATCCATTGCTGTATTTTTTTTGAGAGCGGCAAGTTGACCGCAAACAGCACAACATCCTCTACTAGAATCTTGGGTGACGAAAAACCAAACTCTTTAATCTCTCCATCAGCTCCTGGGGGTTTCCAGCGGAAAGTCATGGGGCTTAAGATTTCTAAAGCCGCATTTTTTGGAGCATCTATGTCGCGCCACGCAAATGTTTTAGTGGTAATGGAGTTCAAACCATTCTCAGTTTCTTGAATGATATTTGTCTCTAGTCTACCTAAGGCAATCGCATCCTCATTTTTTGCTAACTGAATGATGAGATTGTCGCTGGCAATATAGGCTTCACCACCATCGGGTCTGCCATTATCAATTTTTAATTTACCCTTTGAGCTGAGTTTCCCTTCTAAGGCATTTAAGGGCACTCTGAAATCTTTGGCAATTTGACTTAAGTTGAGATCATTTACATCCCAGGAAATCGTTCCTATCCAATCGCGCCAGTTACCTGGCTGTCCTCCTAGACGATGAACAAAGTCAGCCTCTACTTGAATTGGACCTGTAGACCATGGTGTACTAGTCCTCAATAAGGCGATGTGACTACGAATGCCGTTACTAAGCGAAAGATTCTGAATATCTAGTGACGAAATTGTTTTCTTATTGAGTTGGTCATCCCAAACTAACTTGACATCATGAATATCAATATCGTTTTGAGAAAAGAGCCAGTCCTCTGCAGAGTGATTATTTGAATTTCCATGAATAGGAATGCCTGCAATAGAAATGACGCCTTTATTATTGCGCTGAGCATAAATATCTGCGCCTTGGATATGAAGTTCATGAAAGTAGGGTGCTAAATGATAGAAAGAGACCCAACTTAATTCACCGCTAATTTTCTGAATTTGTAATAGCGGTTTTGTTTTATCTAGCCCGTTAAAACGTAAACCATCAATTTCAAAGCTAGGCCTGATGCCTACCCACGATACCTCTAACTTCTCCATAGAAACATCTGCCCCAATTCGAGCGCCGATCAGTTTTTCTACAGAGGCCTTGGATTTCTCAACTTGAGGCCAAATGACATACCGAACGCCAAGATGGACAATTAGCAAAAGCGCAAATATGAAGCCGCTCAGAATCAAGGCGCGTTTCAGCCAAAGTCCGCCGGAACCTTGAGGACGTTTTGTCAGCAAGGTCTTAATGCGAGGTGGAATGAGGTTTTGCAGCATGGGCTCTATTATCCGTCAGCCTTCAGCCGACCGCCAAGCTTCTCCCATACAGCTCTTAGTACGGATTAAGATGAGGGAATGGATGAATTTTCACAACAAATTGCATTTTTAGAGCAACACTCCACCTATGCGCGGCGCTGGCTCAATGCTCGTCCAGAGTGGTCCGATTGGTTACGATCCCAGGGGGGTAAAAAAGTAACTTTGCCAGGGATTCGCGAGTTGCTAGTGAGTTGTGGTGTTGGTCACTATGAGTCGACTCAAGAAGAAGCGCAATTTATGGCGAATCTGCGTTTAGCCAGACAGCGCTTGATGCTCTGGATTGGTTTTCGGGATCTCAATGGCTTGGCTGATCTGGAGGAGGTGACCCATAGCCTGAGTCATTTTGCCGAACTGGCGGTGTCTGCATCCATTGCCTATATTCGTAGAGATTTAAAAGAACGATTTGGTTTGCCGTGGAGTGAGGCTAGAGATACGGAGATGCCTCTCATGGTCGTAGGGATGGGAAAGTTGGGCGGTTTAGAGCTCAATCTGTCTTCCGATATTGATTTGATATTCCTATATGAGTGTGAAGGCGAGACGGTTGGCGGCCCGAAAAGCCTCTCAAACCAGGAATGGTTTACTCGTATGGGTAAGCGTTTAATCAATATGCTAGCTGAGCATGATGAGAATGGATTTGTATTTCGGGTGGATATGCGCTTACGCCCTAATGGAGATTCCGGCCCATTAGTTTGTAGTATGGATATGCTCGAAGAGTACCTTGTGGTTCAGGGCAGAGAGTGGGAACGCTACGCTTGGATTAAAGGCCGCTTGATTGCGCCATTGCCGGGTTCAGCAGAGCATGCTGATTGCGCAAAAGAATTAGAGCAACTCATTCGCCCCTTTGTTTATCGCAGGCATTTGGATTATGGGGTGATTGCCTCTATCCGCGACTTGCATGCGCAGATCCAACGCGAAGCAGAGAAGAAATCCTCTGGACATGAGGGGCGTTCACGCGATATTAAGTTAGGTCGTGGTGGCATTCGGGAAATTGAATTCTTGGCGCAAATGTTTCAACTGATGCGCGGGGGTACTGATCCGCGCTTCAGAGCTCGGCCTACTTTAGATGTGTTGACCTTAATTCAACAGCAAGACATTCTTCCCGCAGAAGAGGTAGATGCTTTGAAGGCGGCTTATATTTTCCTAAGGCGTTTGGAGCATCGTATTCAAGTTTGGGATGATCAACAAACCCACTATCTTCCTGATGATGAGTCTATCCGCGAACGTTTAGCTATCGCAATGGGGCAGCAAGATCAGAGTCAAAATGGAGCCGAATTTATGGCCGATCTCGACCTGCATCAAAATAATGTTGCTCGGTTGTTTGAAAAAGCGTTTTTATTAGATGACAGCACTCGACTGGATTTAGCCCCCTTAGCTAAAGATTGGGAGCCAGACCCCCAATTTTTTTCACAAGCACTTTTACGTTGGCAGGCTTGGTTGGAAAGTCCGAAGCAAAAGCAATTGCCCGAAAAGAGCCGTCTCATTTTTGGGAGCTTGATGCGTAAGGCTGCGGAACATTTGCAGGCCAGTAAAGATCAATCTGCGCATGCAGATCTGACCTTATTGCGGTTTTTTGATTTGCTTGAGGCGATTGCAAGACGAAGCGCCTACTTATCCATCTTGGCTGAATATCCTAGGGCTCTATTGAACGTGCTGGCCTTACTCAGCGCCTCCCAGTGGGGCGCCCACTACCTTACGCGCCATCCCCATTTGTTAGATCATTTACTCAATTCCCGTACTGAAAAAAGTTTAATTGAGCATCCTGAGGAATATTGGCATGAGGTAAGGGAAAACTTGAACATGCGCCTCGATGATGTCATGGTGGATGGCGATGGCTCAGAACAAGCGATGGATATTCTGCGGGTTACCCATCACACAGAAACTTTTATTACCTTATTGGCGGACTTGGGAATTGGAGTCGAGGAGCCGCTCGCGGTGGAGAAAGTAAGCGATCATCTTTCCGCTTTGGCAGATCTGATATTGCAAGTGACATTCGAGCGGGTATGGCCTGGGGTTGCGCAGAAATTCGGTTTAGATGCGGAATCAGTACCTCCATTTGCCATCATTTCTTATGGCAAATTGGGGGGTAAAGAATTGGGATACTCCTCTGATTTGGATTTGGTGTTTTTATACCAATCAGCAGAATCTGATTACGCAGCCCAAGAAACCTTTGCTCTCTTTGCTAAACGCATGATTAATTGGCTGACTGCGTTTACATCCACGGGTAGCTTATTCGAGATTGATACGCGCCTTCGTCCAAATGGTTCAGCAGGGTTTTTGGTTACTAATGTGGAGGCATTTAAAAAATATCAGATGCGTGAAGGGGATAACGCTGCTTGGGTATGGGAGCATCAAGCTCTCACTAGGGCGCGTTTCTCGGCAGGCAATACGGCGGTTGGTATGGAGTTTGATGTCGTTCGTGCTGAGGTGCTGAGTCAAAAGCGCAATATCGATCAGCTTCGTACTGAAGTTTTGGAGATGCGTCGCAAGGTTCATGCGGGACATCCTAATCCAGGTGGTGATTTTGACTTAAAACATGACTCAGGTGGCATGGTAGATATTGAATTCATGGTGCAATTTTTAGTGCTAGCCTATGCATGTCAGCAGCAAAAATTCGTTGGTAACCTTGGTAATATTGCTCTACTACGAATTGCTGGAGAGCTTGGTTTAATTGATGGGGGCGTTGCTGTATCTGTTGGTAATGCTTATCGCCTGTTCAGGTCGCGTCAGCATCGATTGCGATTAGATGGTGCAGAAAAAACTCGGATTAATCTCGAAAGTGAGCCTGAGCTGATGATAGCGAGAGAAGCTGTCCTAGCGCTCTGGTTTGAAATCTTCCAAGCGCCTTCCGATAATGGATGAAGTTTAGTTTTGCTCGAGCAGCTCGCGAGCATGTCTACGGGTGGTATCAGTAATCGTGGCACCGCCAAGCATTCGTGCTACCTCTTCAACGCGCTCCGGTCTTCCTAATGCCTGTACCTGAGAAATGGTTTTGTCGCCACTTTGGATCTTACTAACCCTGAGATGGTGATTGCCTTGAGCAGCGACTTGCGGAAGATGGGTTACGCAGAGAATTTGATGGGATTGCCCTAATTGATGTAATAACTTACCAACGGTTTCAGCTACTGCGCCACCGATTCCTGCATCTACCTCATCGAATATCAGAGTGGGCGTGAATGAGGCTTTGCTAGTGATCACACTAATAGCTAAGCTAATGCGTGCCAGTTCACCGCCAGAGGCGACCTTGGCTAAGGAGCGTGGGGTACTACCAGCATGACCAGCAACCAAGAATTCAATTTGCTCTAGACCAAATGAACCACCCTCGCTAAGCGGGGTTAAAGCGATTTGGAGCTGTCCGCCTACCATCGATAGATTCTGCATTGCATCCGTAACCAGTTTGCCTAGATCGGCTGCA
>Ga0194037_1000609_pt1 | contig 27503 bp, 19 predicted proteins | sample JunL306m_MetaG_FD_148653 | JGI IMG/M metagenome (GOLD analysis project Ga0194037, IMG submission 148653) | Anoxic zone freshwater microbial communities from boreal shield lake in IISD Experimental Lakes Area, Ontario, Canada - Jun2016-L304-6m | ecosystem: Environmental > Aquatic > Freshwater >...
GCAGATTACGCGCTTGTTGCACATAAGGGTGTGCAGGTGAACAGCCTGACAAAGGACGAAGTCCGTTCAATCTTTCTTGGCGACATGACACGCTGGAATGATGGCAAGGCGATCAAGTTTGCCACCTAGCTTGAGTGGACGACTCCTGTTGAAGGTCTCAGAATTATTGCTACGACATCATACCTTATCGAACTTTCCATGACCGGGATCGTACCGGACGTTCCTGCCATGTACGGCCCTTATGCCGGAACCACTCAAACGGGGAAGGCTAAAGAGTGGGCGCGCTATGTTGTCGCCACTGAATATACCTGGGGTGATCTTGTGCTTGCGGCGGAATATATGCAAATGAGGCTGAGACGCGAGGACTATTCCGGCAAATCGCTGTCCAGGCCGGAGTCTTATTACGTAAGCGCCACCTATCGGTTTACCGGCTTTTTTGAACTTGGATCATATTATTCGACCTATTATGTTGATAAAGACCATCATCACACGCCAAGTCGCGGATTTCCGGAATACAGTGCCTGGCAAAAGGATCTGGCTCTGACCACCCGGTTTGACATTAACAACTACATCGTTTTTAAATGTGAAGGGCATTACCTGAACGGCACCAGCATGCTTGGAGACGTGGTATCTCCCGCGCAAGCAATAAAGGGTCGGGAGGACGGGTTCATGTTTGCCACCAAGCTGACAATCGGTTTATGATGCGTCATGCGGGAGTCGGACGTAAAATATGAGAGTTGATCTTGATCAAGAACAGGTAAGAAAGCATGAAAAACCTGACAAACTGGCGTTCATTCAGCATTGCAAAAAAGATTTACCTCTGCCTCGGTATAATAATTGTTGCGTATGTCGCATCAATGACTTTCCTTCTGAATGAGCACCATGTAGAGCAAAAACGCCTGGAAGCTGTCTCTGACTCATATTTCCCCGCTTCATTGCTCAGTCAATCTGCGAAAAATTCTTTCCTTCAGCTTATCAAAGCGTACGAGGATGCTGTCACGACCGGACAGCCTTCACTTCTCAAGGTCGCCGACCAGCATAAGAAGGCCATACTTGCAGATATCTCAAAGCTTTCTGACATTGCTCCTTCCGGAAAACCGGCGGTGCAGGCGTTATCCGGGAAACTTCAGGAGTACACGAAAAAAGCACAACCCAATTATGACATAATGGCTTCAGGCAGAACCGTACCAATTGAAACAGCCAAAGCACTGACAACAGAAGCCCAAAGCCTCAGGTTGCAGTTCGAAACAAATGCTGCTGGGTATTCCGAGCTGCTCAAAACAGAAATCAGCAGTATTAATATCGAAGCGCGCCGCGTTCTGATGATCACGGTGGGCTTGTTTCTTATTCTGGCCGTGCCGGCACTTATCATAGTCACGTTGGTTCTGGCAGGGATTGTCCGGAAGCTGAATGCGACTGTAGAGCGGATCAGATATGTTGCCCTGGGTGAAGGGAGCATCAATACACGCCTGAATGAGGCATTATCGAAAGGTGATGCCGGTCAGGAGCCAATGAGCTCCGGAATAATCGATGAGATATACCTTCTGTCGCAGAGCTTTGATCAGATGGCAACCGAGCTGCGCTCCAGTTTCCATCAACAGAATATTCTGCTTAATGACTTGAATGAACGTAATGAAGAACTGACTGCAACGGAAGAAGAACTGCGCGATCAGCTTGATGCAACGCTGGCTGCACAGAAGGCCCTTAAAGAGAGTGAGGGCAAGTTCCGGGTTGTTTTTGACCACTCCCCGGCAATCATTTCCCTGACAAGACTTTCAGATGGAGTAATATGCGAGGCAAATCAAGCCTGTATCGAATCGCTTGGTTATGAGAGGGATGATATAATCGGGAGTTCAACGACTCAAGTCGGTGCCTTGGTTGATCCGGATGACAGACATAAAATTCTCGATGCACTGAAGCGGTTTGGCGAGATCCGTGAAATGCCGACCATTCTGAAAAAGAAGGACGGCGTTGACATTAATGTCCTGCTTTCCTCCGAGGTCATTGAACTTGACGGAGTTCGGTATAGCCTGAACGTTTTACAGGATGTAACGCAGCGTCTGAAGCTTGAAGAGCATCTGCGCCAGCAGCAGAAGCTGGAAGGGATCGGCATGCTTGCCGGCGGCATGGCCCACGATATAAACAATCTTTTGACGCCGATCTTCCTATTGACAGAAATGGTCTCGCGTAAAATTCCGGAAGAACAGAGTGGCAGAAAACATCTTGCCTCGGTACATGAAGCCGCCTTGAAAATCAAAAGCCTTGTGTCACAGGTTCTGATGTTCAGCAGGAAGCAGCGTGCCGAGCTGAAGCCACTTGATCTGAATTTCGTCGTAACGAATTTCATGGGCATGCTTCGCAGAACCATTCGGGAAAGTATAACGATCGATCTCAGGGCCAGTACCAAGCCGTGCGGCGTCATGGCGGATGACACCCAGCTGGAGCAGATTCTCATGAACCTTGCGGTGAATGCTCAAGATGCCATAGAAGGCGCCGGGAAAATTGTCGTGGAAACAGGTTTACTTGTTCTTGATTCTGAGTACTGCTCATGTTATCCGGGAGTTGAACCTGGCCGGTATGTCATGCTGGCCTTTTCAGATAGCGGATGCGGCATGGATGAAGAGACCCTTTTCAAAATATTTGAGCCGTTCTATACGACAAAACCGATCGGCAAAGGCACAGGGCTTGGGCTGTCAACCGTCTACGGGATTGTCCGGCAGCATGGCGGACATCTGGACGTGTTGAGCGCTATCGGCAGTGGCACAACGTTCCGGATTTTTCTTCCCGTGCTTGATACCTTTGCCGGGCACTTCGCTGGTAAGAGCTCCGGAAATTTGCAACATGACACTCCGTTTACCGGTACCCTGCTGCTGGTTGAAGACAATACCATGCTTTCTGACAGCATCCGGGAGGCTCTTATCGAGAACGGCGTTCACACTATTGTCGCATCTTCGCCGCGAGAGGCTTTGGATATTTTCGAGGAACGCGGCACAGACATACGTTTCCTGTTGACAGACATAGTCATGCCCGAGATGAACGGCCTGGAGCTCTACCGGAAGCTTCAGGGAGTGCGCACCGACCTGAAGGTGCTTTTCATGAGCGGATACACCAGTGATATCGATCAATATGAGGAACTAACCAGTAATCCGGCTATATTTCTGCCGAAACCGTTCACTATTCAAAATCTTGTACAAAAACTGACAGAGGCTGGTCGTCAGTAGCAGATCGGTACATAAAATCATTCTGCCCCATGCGACTAAAGTTGCACAGATACGGTTAGCTTATGATACGAAATCAAACAAATATCAATAGTTAGCCACTATTGCCATAAACCCCTGTCAAACAGAGTCTCACCCGCTGTATCGTTCTGATACGTACAATACCCTGTAATTGTTTGCTAAATGTACGCAATTCAGATTGGCACACCGCATGCTGATTGATTTCGGCAGCTATTCAGGCTCTGTCATCAAAGGGATGTACCACATCACAGAAAAGGAAAATGGAGAACATCATGCTTTCAAATCTTAAAATCGGAACCCGACTGTTTGTAAGCTTCACCGTCGTTCTGCTGTTTATCATCACCATCGGCATTGCCAGTTATAAAGGCATGGGGAAGATGTCATTTTATATCGATGACCTTGCTAATAATGATGGCGCACTGATGGATAACGGCCAGCGGGCGCGGGCCAATATCAACATGATGCGGCGCTATGAGAAAGACCTCTTCATGAATATCGGCGATGGCGCCAAAATGGAAGAGTACAAAAAAAAGTGGGACGATGCGCGTGAGCACTTTAACAAACGTATGGATGAGTCGGCAAAACTTCTCTCCGACCCGGCGAATCCTGATGGAATAAAAGACAAGGAAACTATCGGCACGATAAGAAAACATATGGATGCTTATGCAGCAGGTTTCACGACAGTATACGACCAGATCAAGGCCGGAACAATTACCACGCCTCAGGATGCCAATAAGGCTATCGGCCAATACAAGGAAGCTACCCACAAGTCAGAAACCATGGTAGGCGAGTTTTCCAAGAAGATGGACAAACAGATGGATGAAATGGTCAAGGAGGCAACCGTTGGCAGCAAAAAAATACAGCTGACAGTGATGCTGCTGGCTGTTGCGGCGATTCTGATTGCCTGGCTGCAGGCATTTTTTATCGTACGTTCAATCACCTCCCCGCTGAATAAACTTGTCTCTGTTGCTACCATCATTGCAAGCGGTGATCTGACCACTCATGTGGAAGTGACATCAACAGACGAGACCGGTCAACTCATGGCCGCCATGAAGAGCATGACCGAAAACCTGCGCAGTATCATCGGTCAGGTTTCCAGCACCTCTACCCAGGTGGCTTCGGCCGCCAGTCAGCTGCATTCCACCGCCGAGCGGATCGCCACCGGGGCGGAAGAGGTTGCCGCTCAATCCGGCACCGTTGCAACTGCTGGTGAAGAGATGTCCGCTACATCCAGCGATATCGCCCAAAACTGCCAGATGGCTGCGGAAGGGGCCCAGCGGGCATCTCAATCGGCCAGTAACGGTGCCGGGGTGGTTGAGAAAACCGTCGCCGTCATGGGGCAGATTGCTGAGAAAGTTCAAGAGTCCGCCAGAACAGTTGAGAGTCTGGGAGCCAGAAGCGACCAGATTGGCGCAATTATCGGCACCATTGAAGATATCGCCGACCAGACCAACCTGCTGGCGCTGAACGCCGCCATCGAAGCCGCCCGGGCCGGTGAACAGGGACGAGGGTTTGCCGTTGTAGCCGATGAGGTTCGCGCACTGGCTGAGCGCACCACCCGTGCCACCCGCGAGATCGGCGAGATGATCAAGTCCATCCAGAAAGAGACAAATAATGCAGTAGTCGCTATGGAGCAGGGGGTTCAACAGGTTGAGGCCGGCACTGAAGAGGCCGCCAAATCCGGCGTAGCTTTAAGAGAAATTCTGGAACAGGTAAATGATGTAGCCATGCAGGTCAATCAGATTGCTACTGCCGCCGAAGAGCAGACCGCCACAACCAGTGAGATATCCAGCAACATGCATCAGATCACGGAGGTGGTTCAGCAGACATCTCAGGGGGCGAATGAATCTGCTTCGGCAGCGGCACAGTTGAGTGGTTATGCAGATGAACTTCAGAGACTGGTCAGACGGTTCAGGCTTTAAGGGCGTACAACACTAATAAAACAGCTAATATGGGAGGTCAATGTGAAACACTCGTTTATTCTTAATGCAGCAACGTTTGTTCTGTCAGCATTTATTCTATCCGCAACACCCTCGCATTGCCGGGATCTGCAGGAAATCAAAACCGAGGGGGTTATCCGGCACCTGGGGATTCCGTACGCAAACTTTGTTACCGGCAGCGATGACGGTATGGATGTTGAACTGATAAAAGGGTTCGCCAGGCATATCGGAGTCAAATACGAATATGTAAAGACTGACTGGGGAACCGTTGTGGAAGATCTTATCGGTAAAAAGATCACTATGGAGAATGGCCATGCCGTTCTGGGGGCGGATGTCCCGGTCAAGGGTGACCTTGTGGCAAATGGATTTACCATTCTTCAGTGGCGTAAAGAGATTCTGGAATTTTCCGAGCCGACCTTTCCCAGTCAGATATGGCTGATCGCCAGGGCCAATTCGTCGCTAAAACCGATCAAGCCGTCAAAAGACATAAATAAAGACATTGACCTGGTGAGAAAGGCTCTCAAGGGCAAAAAGGTACTGGCGCTACCGAAAACATGCCTTGATCCCTCGCTTTACGATCTTGACGCCACCGGGGCGACCGTTGTCAATTACAACGGCCAACTCAATGAATTGGCTCCGGCCCTTATCTTCAAAAACAATGAATTTACCATCCTCGATGTTCCGGATGCACTGATCGCCCTGGAAAAATGGCCCGGCAAGATCAAGATCATCGGCCCGATGTCACCGCCGCAACTGATGGGGGTCGGGTTCCATAAATCTTCTCCGAAACTGCGTGAAGCGTTCAACAAATATCTGGAAGAATGCAAGCATAACGGTACCTATGCACGACTGGTGAAAAAATATTATCCGACAGCGTCGTATTACTTTCCCGCATTTTTTAAGAATCTTTTTTAATTACGCAAACACAGACTAAAATAACCCGGAACAGAAAAGGAGCTATCATGAAAAATACAGCCGCTGAATTCCTGAAAAGGACCTTCCTCAGTATTATACTTACCTCTGCGACATTATTGGTGACATCCAGCGCATACTGCCGCGACCTGGATGAAATCAAACAGCAGGGAGTGCTGAGACACCTGGGTGTTCCCTATGCCAACTTTGTTACCGGCAGCGGCGACGGAATGGACGTAGAAATTGCACAACTATTCGCAAAATTCCTCGATGTCCGCTATGAATATGTAAAAACTACCTGGGAAAACGTTGTTCCGGATCTCATCGGGCGGAAAGTAAAACTGGACGGAAACAATGCCGAACTGCTTGATACTGTTCCGGTCAAGGGTGACATGGTGGCAAATGGTTTCACCGTACTTCCCTGGCGTGAAAAAGTCCTAAATTTTTCGACGCCCATCTTCCCTACCCAGATCATGCTGGTGGCTCCCGCCAACTCCAGACTAAAGCCGATCAAACCTTCCGGTGATATCAACAGGGATATCGACAACGTAAAAAAACTTACAAAAAACAGGACCTGCCTCGGTGTGGAAAATACCTGCCTCGATCCGGCCCTGTACAATCTTAAGGAAGAGGGAGCAAAAACCAAAAACTTTACCGGTGCGCTCGACGACCTCTCTTCGGCAGTTATCAAGGGAGAATCCGATACCGCTATTATGGAGATACCGGATGCCCTGCTTGCATTGAAAAAATATCCGGGCAAAATGAAGATAATCGGACCGCTCTCGCCGACGCAGAACATGGCAGCCGGTTTCGCAAAGGATTCGGTTCAGCTGCTGAGCGAATTCAAGAAATTTTATGCCCAAATCAAGAAGGATGGAACGTACTTGAAAATCGTTAAAAAATACTACCCCTCGGCTCCGGAACTCTACCCGGCATTCTTCAAATAAACAGGGGACCGGTTCATTATGACTGTCTATTCACAGATCCTCCCTAATAAGCCTCATGCAGGCAGGAAGTGGGGGGTTGCAGGAGTCTTTGCCGTTCTGATGCTGGTAGCGTACCTGGTTTTTATGGTGTCAACCAGCTATCAGACCCAGGTAAAGCTCAGGAATTCGCTGAAAGAACAGTTGCGCCAGGATGCCGCCAAGCATGCCGGTACAATCGAGCATTATTTCGATGAACGGAAAAATGATCTCCGCTACCTCTCCTCTGCCAGAGAGATCGCCGTCTACTTCGAAAACAAGGCCCTTGGAATGTCTATGGAGTATGGGCTGGGAAGCAGTCTGGTTGATATTTCGGCATATTTCAAATATTTCGTGGCAGATAGAAAGGCCGCCGGTGATCAGATTTACACCAGAATAATGATGCTGGACAACCAGGGTTCAGTACTGGCCGACACATTAAAATCAAGAAGGTCTAAACCTGCGGCCTCACAACAGATAAACCCTTTAATCCATACTGATATAAAAATAGCTGTCAACGAACAGAGGAAAAATGAAGAAATCGAAATATCCCAACCGATACTCCATAAGAGTAAAGCTTCCGGATATCTTATTGCGTATATTTCCAGCAAAACCCTTTACGAACATTTTGTCAGTCCCCCCTTGGGCAAGACGAGCAGACTCCATTTTCTGAATTCAGGCAATCTGATGCTTGGACCATCAGGAAAGGAATTGCTTGGCGCTACACTACTGTCTCAAGTAAAATCGTCGTTTCTTACAGACTACGACCTGCACCAATTTAATGCTGAGGGTGCTAACGAGATTGAATCCCAAAAAGTGGCGCTGTCACTTCCGATTACTTCAACACCATTCTCGCTGATAGTTGTCTTTCCCGCATCCGAAGTATTTGCTTCCGGTTCTCCCTGGCGCATACCACTGGCGCTTGCCTTGCTGTCACTCGTTGTCGTCGGCAGCATGATATACATCATCAGGTCCAACACCAGAAATCTGCTTCTGAAAACACGCTTGGAAGAAGCGGAAGCCGCTACCTACGCAAAATCCAGATTTCTGGCGAATATGAGTCATGAAATCAGAACTCCGATGAACGGCATAATCGGAATGTCCGACCTTCTCCTTAAAACACCACTTTCTCCCACTCAGAGAAAATATGTCGATGCCATGCACCGTTCCGGAGATGTTCTGCTTTCAATTATCAACAACATTCTCGATCTGTCAAAAATAGAAGCCGGCAGGACCGCTCTTGAAAAAATCCCCTTCAGCATCAGAGATACCATCAAGATGTCATTGGTTCTTTTTACCCGCAAGATGGATCAGAAGGGTCTTGCATACAAATGTTCAATTTCTGAAGATGTTCCTGATGCACTGCTGGGGGATTCCGGCCGGTTTGCACAGATCCTGAACAATCTGCTGGGTAATGCCGTCAAGTTCAGCGACTCCGGCAGCATCTCGGTTTCAGTCTCCGTAGTTGAGCGGCATCGTGAAGAAGTAACTCTGCGTTGCCAGGTACGCGACACTGGAATCGGAATACCTTCCGAAGCTCAATCTGAAATTTTCAACAGCTTTTCACAGGCAGATATAGCGACAACGCGCAAATATGGCGGAACCGGTCTGGGGTTGGCGATTGCCAAACATCTTACTGAAATGATGGGAGGTTCTATAGGAGTAGAAAGCGTGGTCGGCAAAGGCTCTCATTTCTGGTTTACCTGCCGGTTCGCGACCACTTTTGCCCCCTTGCCGGACAAATCGTTAATGGAATCGTTAAAACCATTTGCCCTGTCTCAAAATGACAGCATAAGAGTTCTACTGGTGGAGGACAATTCCATTAATCAAGAGATCGGCATAGCAATGCTGGAGAGTTTAGGCTGTTCTGTCGTGCTTGCAGATACGGGGTTAAAGGCGCTTGAAGCGTTTGATAAAGAGAACTTTGACCTTATTTTAATGGACTGCCAAATGCCTGAGATGGACGGGTATGAAGCAACCAGAAATATTCGCAGGAACGAACAGAAAGCTGAGCTATCAGGTTCGGTACGCAAGAGGACATGTATTATTGCACTGACTGCCAATGCACTTCTGGGGGACAGGGAAAAGTGCCTGGCCGCAGGGATGGATGATTATCTTCCGAAGCCATTCACTATGGAGCAACTTCACACGGTTATGTCCCGCTGGCTCGGCGTCGATTCTGTGTCAGCAGTTGACTCCTCTTCAGCACCCGGTAGCGATACCGGATGCAGCAGCCCGGAAATTTCGGATGATGGGCAAAATGTTTTGAACAACCTGAATCTGTCGGTTATTGATCAAGCTCCCCTTAAAGAGCTTGCCTCTCTGCAAAAGCCCGGCAAACGGGACATTTGCGGGAACACAATCAATAAGTACCTGATGACTTTTCCCGCTCGAATGGATGATCTCGTCAAAGCCGTCACAGCCAGAGATATCCAAAATATGGACTTAATCTCTCACACCCTGAAGTCGAACTGTGCCATGGTCGGTGCGACTGCTCTGGCAGAACTGTTCGGTCAGGTTGAAAAACTCGCAAAGAACAATACTACTGACGGGGCGCTGGAACTACTGGGTAAAATTGAAAATGATTTTTCAGACGTAAAAAATGCTCTGTCTTATTTCATGAGCAACGGACTCTCCTGATGCGATTCATTCGCCTTACCATTATTTTCTCCATTCTTATAACCGTACTCGCGTCTTATGGGCATGGTGATGGGTCAGTCGTGGACGGCAATCATACTATCGTTCGTCTGGGGCTGGAGCAGGACATGCCATTGGCTTTTATTAACAAAAATGGCAATCCGTCCGGCATCATGGCTGCGGCCATATTCTTTGCGATACTACTTACGTTCATAACAACTACGCTGGTTCTGCGCGTTACCGTGAGAAGAAGAACTGTGGAACTGGAGCAGGAAATCGAAGTTCATAAGCAGACTGCAAAGTCACTGGAGAAGAGCGAGAAAGAGCTCCGAAACATTCTGGTCGTCAACGAAGATCTGAAAAAATCGCTGAGCGGTATTCTTGATACGCTCCCTTCGATCATCGCCAGAATCGATCGCGATGGACGGGTTGATCTTGTCAATCGACGTTTCGAGCAGTTCAGCGGTGTTTCTGCAGCTGCCGCACGCGGGATGCTGCTTGAGTCTCTTATTCCGCATTTCACTCCTCAGTTGCAGCAGGTGTCCGAGGTGATTGACCGGCGGACTCCTGTCTCCTGCGAGAGGATACAGCAGCGCAGCGGCAAGGAGTTGAGTTTTTTCTCACTGCAGATCTATCCGCTGAATGAAGAGGAGTCAGGCATGGCGGTTATCCGGATCGACGATATCACAGAACACGTACGCATCGAAGAGATGATATACCGCACTGAAAAAATGACAATGATAGGCGGCCTTGCGGCCGGTATGGCTCACGAGATCAACAATCCGCTGGGAGCCATAATGCAGCACTCCCAGAATATTGAGCGGCGGGTGTCTCCATCCATTTCCGCCAATGTAAAGGCGGCCGAAGAGGTAGGGGTCAGTCTGAATCTGGTAAGAGCATACATGGAAAAACGTGAAATATTCCAGTTTATCAGCCATATCCGCACAGCTGGAGAGCGGGCTTCGACGATAATCTCCAATATGCTCCATTACAGCCGCCGGAGCGAGTCCCGTACCGAGACCGCCAGACTTTCAGATGTGCTGAACCGGGTGCTGGAGCTGGCCGCCACCGATTATGACATGAAGAAGAGCTATGATTTTCGCCGTATAGAACTGGTGCGCGACTTTGCTGCTGACATGCCGCCGGTCAACATGACAGTACTTGAGATGGAACAGGTATTCCTGATTATTTTGAAGAATTCGGCCCAGGCCATGACCGGAGCCGGTCATGGCAGGACTCCCTGTATAACTTTGCGAACCCGGACCGACAACGGCATGGCCGCGATAGACATCGAAGATAACGGTCCTGGTATGGATGAGGCCACTCGTCTGCGAATTTTTGAACCGTTCTTTTCGACCAGGGAAGTTGGTGAAGGGAGCGGTCTGGGATTGTCGGTAGCCTATGCCATTGTCACCAAGGGACATCACGGAACGATTGAAGCGTGGTCCCAGCAGGGCGATGGATGCCGCTTTACGATCAGGATTCCAATGTATGGGAGGGCGTGATGAACGAATCTGATATATCCGTACTACTGGTAGATGATGATGAGATTATCCTTGAATGCATTGGTGCATATCTGGAGGACGAAGGCTTTACCATGCATTATTCAGACAGCGGAGAAGCTGCGCTGAAATCGATCGCCGCGATCAACCCTGTCGTCTGTATAACTGATATGCGACTATCGGGTATGAACGGTGAAGCATTCATTTGCAAGGCTCATGCGATCTGCCCGAATACCGGCTACCTGCTGCACACGGGAATGGCCTATTCGCCATCAAATGAGTTGTTGTCGATTGGAATGACGGCAGCGGATGTATTTCAAAAACCGATGCATGAGTTTTCGACCCTTACTGACAGAATAAAGGCAATTGCGCGAGCAGGAAGGATGTGTAATGGCACGTAATGAAGCCAATCTGGTTTTGTTGACAATTGATGACGAGGAGGCCATTCGCAGCAGTGTGGCGGCCTATTTTGAAGATTGCGGATTAACAGTCATACAGGCCTGTGACGGCAGAGACGGGATTGATAAGATCAAGGCCATGCGTCCGGATGTGGTCATCACCGATTTGCGCATGCCATATGTCGACGGTTTGGAGGTTGTTGATACTGTGCACCGGATGGATGACAATTTACCGGTCGTGGTTCTCTCCGGCACCGGAGTTCTTGCTGACGCCATTGAGGCGCTTCGACGCGGAGCGTGGGATTATCTTGCCAAGCCGGTCAAGGATCTGATGGAGCTTGAGTTGATAGTCACCCGATGTATCGAACGTGCCCGGCTGATCACTGAAAACCGTAACTACCAGGAAAATCTTGAACTTCTAGTAAACCAGCGCACCGCCGAACTTCGCAAGCTCACTGCTGCTGTCGAGCAGAGTGCCAATACAGTCGTTATAACCGGTCTGGATGGCCTGATCGAATATGTGAATCCGAAGTTCACTCAGACAACCGGTTTTACACTGGAAGAGGTGATCGGAAAGACTCCGCGAATCTTCAAGTCCGGTAAACAGACTGAATTATTCTACCGGAACCTGTGGGAGACCATCCGTAGCGGCCTGGAGTGGAGCGGCGAATTCTGCAACAAGGCCAAGGACGGGAGAGAATACTGGGAATTGTGCAGTATCGCACCCATCAAGGACGAAACCGGTACCATAACTAATTTTGTGGCTATCAAGGAAGATATCACCAGTCGCAAACGCAACGAAGAGCAGCTTCATTATCAGGCCAACTACGATTCGCTGACCGGACTGCCCAATCGGTACTGCATGCAGAACTATCTGTCGCACCAGCTTGAAATAATGGATAAATGTACCCAGTTTTTATCGTTAATGGTGCTGGATATCGATAATCTCAAGTTTGTCAATGATACCTTCGGCCATGACTTCGGAGATAAACTGCTTATAGAGATTGTCAAACGGCTCAACGATGTATGCAGGGAAGAGGGCATGATCAGCCGTTTCCTCGGAAATGAATTCATAATCATTCCGCCACTTTCCGGTCAGGCCGACGCAGTAGTTTTTCGCGCCGGGAAATTGCTGCACGCCATGAATTCCGCTTTTACAATCAATGGGACCGAGGTGATTACCACCGTCAGTATCGGAGTTGTTGTCTATCCGGAGGACGGCGAATGTGTCGAGAGTCTGCTGAAAAATGCCGAGGCGGCGATGTTCGAAGCCAAGAAGAATGGTAAAAACAGAGTTACATACTACACTCGCGAACTGAACAGCCAACTGGAAGAACGATTCACTCTTGAAACAAAACTTCGCAAGGCCCTTGATCGGGGTGAATTCAGTCTGCACTACCAACCCCAGATCAATCATGTCCTGGGAACAATCGTTGGTGTAGAGGCCCTTCTGCGCTGGTCTCCTGCCGATGAGTCCCCGGTTTCTCCGGGACAGTTCATTCCGATTCTGGAAGAGAGCGGCCTGATTGTTCCGGTAGGTGAGTGGGTATTGTGGCAGGCGTGCCTGCAGGCCGTGAAATGGCAGAAAGCCGGTATGCCCCCCATGCGCATATCGGTCAACATATCCAGCCTCCAGTTCATGCGCAGCGATCTGGATGTTCTGGTCAAGCGCGTGCTGGACAGCACAGGACTTGATCCTCACTTTCTCTGCCTGGAGTTGACCGAAAGTATGATCATGATCGACAGTGCCAGGACCATGAATATTTTCAATGCGTTGACAAAAACCGGGGCCTTGCTTTCGCTTGATGATTTCGGTACCGGCTATTCATCTCTGGCTTACCTTGGCCGTCTGCCGATCCATGAGTTGAAGATCGACCAGTCTTTCGTACACAGAATGCTCACAACCAGAAATGACGCCGCTGTCGTGAACACCATTATCTCAATGGCACAGGCGTTGGAATTGGAACTGGTTGCCGAGGGGGTCGAGACGGAAGAACAGCTCTGCTATCTGGCCGGAAAACAGTGCGGTACGATACAGGGCTATTTTTTCAGCCGACCGCTTCCGCCCGGGGAGTTCGGAATATTCTGTGGAAACTGGCAATCATCGGCTGTGAATAGTGTGACCGCGTAATGCAGAATCCGGAAGAGCCTCTTGCAAAAGTCCTAATACTGTCATTCCCGAAGCGCTTCTGATCGGGAATCCAGACTCTAAGCGACTGAAAAGACTGGATCCCCGATAAAGGCATTCGGGGATGACAATCACTTTGCAAGAACCTCGGAATACATCGAATTTAACAGGTGAGCATATGAACTGTACGCATGAAAAATTTCCGGATGATCAGGGATTACAGCTTCAACGTCAGTCGAAAAACGAAGAATCATTGGAAAAGTCGCAATCTTTGCTGACGGGGATCATCAACAGTACTTCAGATATGATCTGGTCAGTTGATCCGGAGACATTCGGACTCAGATCATTCAACCTCAGCCTTTACGATTATTTTCTCAACAAACGTGGAATCCGTATTGAAAATGGCATGCGCCCCACTGATCTTTTCCCCCCCGGCGAGTATGTTCATGTGTGGCATGCTTTCTACAAACGGGCATTAGAGGAGGGTTCCTTTTCAGTTGATTATATGACGTACGCAAACACGGATATTTTACAGCTGAATTTCAATCCACTGATATCAAATGGCACGGTGTTCGGAATTGCAGTATTCGGAAGGAACATTACCGAGAACAGACGGATTCAGGAAGAACTGCTTGAGAGTGAACGGAGATACCGCTTACTGGTTGAAACTGCCTCCGAAGGTATTCTGGTTGCCCAGGGAACCAGCCTTAAGTTTGTTAATCAGGTGATACCGGAATTGACCGGTTATACGAAAGAGGAACTGCTCTCACGTCCGTTTCTGGAATTTATACATCCCGACTACAGGGAGCTGATGCGGGACAATTACGTGAAACGCATAATGGGGGAACTGGTTGACCAGAAATATGAAATACTCATAAATAACAAGGATGCGAGCCTTAGATGGGTTGAGATAAGTGGCGCTGCGATTGAGTGGGAAGGTCAGGTGGCAACACTGAACTTTGTGACGGATATTTCAAACCGCAAACATGCGGAGGAGGCATTGCGTGCGAGCGAGAGGACGCTGCGATTAAAAACAGCTCTGCTTGAGGCACAGGCGAATGCAACTATTGACGGAATACTGGTTATAAACGACGACCAGAAAAGAGTTTTTTATAACCGGCGAATCACGGAGCTGTTTAACGTCCCCTCCCACATACTTGAAGATGAAGATGATACCGCGTTACTTGAGTATGTTGTCAGTCTGACTAGGTATCCGGGTGAGTTTCTTAAAAAGGTACGGTATCTCTACGATAACGTTGACGAGACCAGCCGTGACGAAATAGAGTTCAAGAGTGGAATGGTTCTGGATAGATATTCTGCGCCGGTGCTGGCGTCGGACGGAAAATCCTACGGGAGAATCTGGACGTTTCGCGATATTACGGATCAGAAAATATTTGAAAAAGAGCGGCTGAAAATTGAAAAACTGGAGTCGCTGGGAGCCCTCGCCGGAGGCATTGCACACGATTTCAATAATATTCTGGCAGGGATCATGGGAAGCATATCTCTTGCGCGTAAATTTGTCGACAACGACCATAAGGCCCACAAACCACTGGAAACAGCTGAAAAGGCATCTGTCCGCGCCGCGGAACTTGCAAGGCAGCTTCTTACCTTTGCCAAGGGGGGTGAACCGGTCAAAAAGATTGTTTCCATCAGGCACATTGCTGAAGAATCGCTCTCATTGATGCTGCGGGGTTCAAAGGTGAAAGCTTCGGTAGAGATGCCTGACTCACTGCATGCCATAAAGGCGGATGAGGGGCAGATAAGTCAGGTATTCAACAATATCGTCATCAATGCCGTCCATGCGATGTCTGAAGGAGGGATATTGACTATCTCCGCTCAAAATGAGCTCCTCTCCTCCCATAACTACCTGTCGCTCACGGCCGGAACGTACGTTAAAATATCTATCAGCGATCAGGGGTGCGGAATATCCGATGCTGATATGGAGAAGATCTTTGATCCCTATTTCACTACAAAGTCGTTCGGAAACGGACTGGGACTGGCCTCGGTCTATTCGATAGTCAGCAGACATGGCGGGCATATCAGCGTCTCTTCCAAAATCGGAGAAGGGACTGTCTTTACCATCCATGTGCCGTCAATCGGCGAAACGTATACCAGCACGCATCAGGCGGACCCGGTTTTTCAATCTGCGGATGTTCAAGCCGGTGGATTGATACTCGTCATGGACGACGAAGAGATTATCAGGGAAAATATAACGGGAATGCTGGAACACTTCGGGTATCAGGTTACAACCTGCGCCGATGGCGAGGAGGCAATTGCACATTTCGAAACTGCCCGGAATGCAGGGGTTCCCTTTACAGCGATTATAATGGATCTGACCGTTCCGGGGGGCATGGGGGGGAAGGAGGCCGCGCAACGGATACGCGCCATCGACCCGACGGCATGCCTTATTGTTTCCAGCGGCTACTCAAATGATCCGGTTATTTCCGGCTACAGCAGCTATGGTTTCAGGGGGGCGGTAATAAAGCCTTACAATATTATGGAATTGGGGCGAGTGTTGAGTACGGTGTTGTCTGCGCAATAACGACTGCTAACGATTGGGATACTACTATGAATATACTTCAGACCGGATACAAATCCTGTACGTTGACCGCTTTCATAACGGCAACGATTCTGACCATCAGCCTTCATGCAACGGCAGCTATGGCCGAAGAAGGACAAAAACTTTCCCAGAGTTTCAGGTTCAGCGCATTCGGAACTCTGGGGCTGCTCCATGACGACAGCTCACTTTATTTTCAAAGAGACTTCGGCCAGCCGGACACGTTTCATGGCGGGCATTATTCTCTTCTTGCCGACTCGCTTGTGGGGGCGCAGGTTGACTTCAAGATTCGTAATGGCCTGGATGCGACAGTCCAGATGGTTGCCAAGGGCCGGGCGGAGCAGACAATAGAAGAAAATCTGGAGTGGGCCTTTTTGAGCTGGAAGCCACATGAAGATTTTACACTGCGCGCCGGCCGGTTGGGACTGGATCTGTACTTACTGTCCGATTATCGCAATGTTGGTTTTGCCTATCTCTGGCAACGTCCCGTTGTTGAGTTCTACGGCCCTCTCATGATCCAGAACTTTGACGGCGCTGATGCCAGTTACAGCTTTAAACTTGGTGACGGGAGACTCAGTGCCAAACTTTTCGGGGGTACCGCAAGCCGTTCCCTGATGCTGACCAAGGACGGAGGCACAAACCACCTTGACATCGCATCGATTTTTGGAGCCAGACTCTTGTATGAAGATGAGCAGTTTCACCTTTCAGCAGGATATGCTCGGGCAACCATCGGCAACAATCTGGAGACTTTTTCCGAGATCATGGCTCCACTGTCATCTGCCACACCACTATGGCCGCAGGCTGCAGACATCGCCGGCAACCTTGCCAGTAGAAACCGCATTATCCACTACTATTCCGTTGGTGCCTCCTACGAAGAGAACAACTGGGTGATCCAGGGGGAAGGGGGCTATCTTGAGTCAGGTTGGCCAACGTTGCCCGATATCCTTTCCGGGTACATAAGTGTCGGTTATCATTTCGGCGACTTTACCCCTTACGTGGTACTGGCAACCGCAAAGAGCCAGAATACATCAAAAGCCGAGATGACTCCCCCTGCGTCAACGGGAGACCAGTCAGCCGATGACCAGCTTGCAGCGCTTCATGAAGGGGCAAAACTTCTGTCGCAAGGGATCAGGGTGGATCAGCAGACTCTTTCTCTGGGTCTCAGGTGGGACATCCATCAGAATCTGGCCGTCAAATGTCAATGGGACCTGAGCAGAGTGGCGCCGCAGGGAAGTGCATTATGGTGGGGACCGACGTATCAGGCGTATTCTGATACAAAGTACGTCAATCTGCTTTCAGCCAGTCTGAATTTCGTGTACTGATATGAAAATAGCGCACTCTTTCATACTCCTTGCAGTTATTCTTCTTGCGCCGGCCCGGGTGGTTACTGCCGAAACGGTCATAATCGTGCATCCTGACAACCCTGTTACATCTCTTAACCGGGAACAGGTTGTAGATATTTACATGGGCAGGAAGTTGAATTTTCCCGGTGGTAATACCGCACTCCCCATAGATCTCCCCCCCGATTCTGAGGTGCGTTCCGATTTCTACCGGAAACTCGTTGATAAAAGCATTGCCCAAATCAATGCATACTGGGCACGTCTGCTCTTTACCGGTCGGGCAACTCCGCCAAGAGTCTTATCCAGCGACACTTCAATCCTGAAAAGTGTACGTGAAAACCGGGATGCGATCGCCTATATTGCGAGTGAAAATCTTGATGCAAAAGTCAAAGTCGTATACCGTCTGAAATGATATGAAACATCATCTGCACATCCGGATAGGGGTTACCGTTGCGATGATCGCTTTGATCGTCGCAGTTGTAACTTCGTTTTTCTCCTATCGTTTCACCCACTCGCAGACCCTCAATAACGCAAAACAGACACTATCCCAGCTATTGTCTACCGTTCAGCGGACAGCCAGCATAGCAGTCTTTCTCGACAACAAGGAGATTGCGGATGAGGTGATAACAGGGCTTTCCAATAACGATTTCGTGCAGGCTGTTTCCCTTACCAGCGTGACCGGGTTCAAGGTTACGCACGGAACGTTTTCCGAAAATAATAATCGTTCGGATCTGGTGACTCTTCAGCTTGAATCCCCCTTTAACCCCGGAGAGAAAATAGGCGAGCTGACTATTCTCCCCAACATTAAAGTGATTGGCCAAAAAGCCCGGAAAAACGCGCTTATCGGGGTTGTGGTACTTGCCGGGTTTATTCTGCTTGTTGCATTTATCATTACCCAGGTTGTTCAGGTCATGTTTATTTTTCCCCTTGGTCAGGTCGCGACATCACTCAATACGGTGCTCCCCGGCGGAGATGTTTTTATCCCCGCGCCGGATAAACACAAGGAGGATGAGATTGGCAACCTTGTCAAATATATCAATAACCTGCTCGGTATGGTAAAACAGGAGCTGGATACCGAACGGCGCCTCCGTGAAGAAATCCAGGGGCTTGAAAAAAGATTCCGGATGATCTTCGAGCGTGCCGGAATCGGCATTTTTCTTATCGATCAACAGGGACGTCTGATTATGGCAAATCCCTCCTTTAAACGTCTTATCGGCCCTGATCTTTACGAGAAAATTGAGTTGCATAAAGACAACTGCCTTGACAGAATTTTTAAAGACGCCGATTCTATTGCAGGTATGCTGAAGGAGGCTATTTTAAAGAATACATCCGTATCGAGTGATTTACTTCTTCACACAACCGATGAAAATGACGTTCGCTGGGTGAATTGCCTGTTTACCCGCGTGCTGGATGAATCCGGCGAGGCGCTGCTCGGTGAAACATTGATGCAGGGGATAATTAACGATATAACAGACCGCAAGTTGCGTGAACAGCTGATCAGTTTCCAGGCGGAACATGATCCGTTGACGCAGCTTCTGAATCGCCGCGCAGCGGAGCAGAAGGTCATCGCTGCATTGAAAAAAGCCGGGGACGGAGATTATTGCGTCGCACTGTTTCTGATAGACCTCGACAAATTCAAACCGGTGAATGACACCTATGGCCATGATGCCGGAGACAAGGTGCTGGTGGAAGTTGCCAGGCGACTCCTGCTGAATCTGCGTCATGCAGACATAGCGGCACGTCTCGGCGGAGATGAATTTCTGGTGGCGACGATCGGCAAATCGACACGGGCGGGCACCACACTGGTTGCCGGAAAACTGCTGCAGAATCTCAGAGAAGATATTACACTGCCGGAAGGGGTTGTTGTCAATATCGGTGCGAGCATCGGCATTTCATTGTCCACTATCCACGGTACTGACCTTGCCGAACTGCTGGCAAAAGCCGATCGTGCAATGTATCAGGTCAAGATGGCGGGGCGGAACGGATTTTGTATTCATGAATAATATTATTGTGTTACTGGTGGCACTGGTATTTTGGTGCTGTGAAGCGGGGGCTGGCGATACGCCTGCCAACAATCAGGAAGATGTCGCCGTCAGTGACCTGACCAAGTTGTCACTTGAGGCATTGATGGATATTGAGGTTACTTCGGCGTCGCGCAAGCCTCAGCGACTCGCGAATACCGCAGCAGCCGTCTTTGTTATAAACCAGGATGATATCCGTCGTTCCGGAGCAACAAACATTCCCGACCTACTGCGAATGGCGCCCGGCGTTCAGGTCGCCCGAATTGACTCAAGCAAATGGGCGGTCTCCATTCGGGGCATAAACGGGCGCTACTCCAACAAGCTGCTTGTGCTCAAGGATGGCCGCAGTATCTACACTCCGCTCTTTTCCGGAGTCTACTGGGAAACCCAGGACACGCCCCTGGAGGATATTGAGAGGATTGAGGTGATTCGTGGCCCGGGTGCTGCGATGTGGGGATCGAATGCGGTTAATGGCGTGATAAATATCATTACCAAAAATGCATCGGACACCAGGGGGGGATTGGCGAGTGCCGGTGGCGGCAGATTCGAAAGAGATTTTGAAACTGTCCGCTACGGAACTCGACTGGGGGAAGAGAGTGATCTGAGCGTCCATGCAAAGCACTCCGGCAGGGGCAATGGCCTGAACAGCGGCGGAGGCGACGCTCATGACGCCTGGGATATTTTCACCGGTGGTTTTCGACTGGATGCGCAACCGTCTGCAGGTGATACTCTGAGCCTGCTGGGATCCTACTACAACGGCAGTTTCAATGAGACCTATACCCTCTATCATCTGCCGGGTGAAAACGATCCGACATATTCCTGGATCCAGCCGACTACGTCGCGGGACAACGGCGGCAATCTGATGGGCCGCTGGCACCGCACCCTCACTTATACCGACAGCCTGTCGCTGCAGATCTCCTACGATCATTACCAGCGACGCATGATTGTTCTTGATGAATCACGGGATACGGTTGATCTAGATTTTCAGCACCGTTTTGCCTGGGGTGGCCGTAATGACCTGATCTGGGGGGCCGGATACCGTTTCAGTCACGATAATCTGGGTGCCACCCCTTTTATCTCCTTCAATGCTCCGAGTAAAGGAACCAATCTTTTCAGTGCCTTTCTGCATGATGAAATCAGTCTGGTACCCGCGAAACTCGCCCTGATTCTCGGGTCCCGGTTTGAACACAATGATTACACCGGCCTTGAAATTCAGCCCAACGGGAGACTGATCTGGACGCCAACTCCCCAGCATACCTTCTGGGGAGCTGTTTCCCGGGCTGTACGAACGCCGTCGCGGGGCGATAACGACATTGTATACCGCTATCGCACTCTGCCTCCCGGTGCTGTCGGCAATCCTCTGCCGCTACGCCTGGAGATTGACGGCAACACCGGTTTTGCATCGGAAACGATAATAGCGTATGAGAGTGGCTATCGTGCTGAACTGTCACATCACATAACGATGGATATCGCACTGTTTTACAACGACTATACCAGGTTGAGGGTTCTCAGCATCGGGGAGCCTTCCCTGCTTGCGGGCACAAGCATTTCACAACCCATGTTGCTGACCAACAACATGCATGGCCATACCTACGGTTATGAAGCCTCTGCAACGTGGAGTCCGTTTGATTGGTGGCGTCTGCAGAGTACCTACGGTTATCTCTGTTCAATCATGTACCTCGACAATGGCAGCACTGATGAAACCAACCGCAAAAATGCCGCCGACGGCACTCCGCGCCACCAGTTCTCGCTCCGTTCCGGTTTTGATCTCGGCCACCATTTCGAGTTTGATATCTGGTTACGGGGTGCGGATCGTGTCGGTTCCATAGATAATGTCTCCATCCCCGGCTATGTCACAACTGACGTACGCCTCTCCTGGAAAGCCGGTAAAAAGCTTGAATTGTCTCTGACAGGCCAGAATCTGCTGAAAGCGAGACACCCCGAGTATATACCCGAGATGATAAACACCTCTCCTTCTGAAGTACCCCGGACTCTGTACGGTAAAGTGACCTGGAAATTCTGATGTCGATAGCCAGGGTATATATGTATCGCACATGCACATGCCTGATTCTGCTTTTCTCGCTCTGCATCTGCCCGGGAGTACAGGCGGACGGCATCAGGCCAAGCGAGAGTAACGTCAAATCGGCCATGCTCTTCAATATGATCAAGTTTGTCGATTGGCCGCAGGGCGCAATTTCGGCTGATAGCAGCCCGATTACCGTGTGTGTGCTGGGTAAGGGGCCTTTTGGCGCGGCTCTTGACGCATTACATGGTGAGAATCTAAAGGGGCGCGCGGTGATTGTCCGCCATATCAATCAGGTACAGGAGGCGGGCAACTGCCAGATACTGGTTGTGGGAGATGTCGATCGCCGGGCTGTGACGTCAATAATTGAGTGGACGCGTCAGCAGCCGATCCTCACGGTCAGCGACTTGCCGAATTTTGCCCAGGCCGGCGGTGTGGTCGGGTTCATTGAACAGGAAGGTAAAATTCGTTTTGTGATTAATATCACAGCAGCGCAACAGCAAAAAATAAGAATAAACTCATTGCTGCTCAAGATAGCACGGATAGTGCAGGACCCATCATGATGAAACGATTCATCCGGAGTCTGACGCTCAAGAATAAGTTGATGGCCCTGATCCTGTTTACCAGCAGTGTGACACTGATGGTGGCGACTTTTGCCTTCATAGCCAGCGAGATAAGCACTATCCGTCGTGAACAGTACGAAAACCTGTCGTCCCTGGCGGATATCATCGGAACCAACACATCGGTAGCCCTTACCTTCGATGATCCACAGGCGGCGATGGATACGATGGAATCTCTCAAGGTTCGTTCCGACATGCTCGCAGCGTATGTTTTCACCAGTGATGACCGCCTGTTTGTCCGATACATAGCCAACCCGAAGGAAAAGGATTTGAGCGGCCTGCCTCTGGAAGGTATATCGCCGGCCGGCTATGGATCGGTATTGAACGAGCTTCGCCGGGAATCATCCTCCACGATCAGGGGAGGCACCAGACTGGTGCGGCCAATCATACTGGATGGTAATAACATCGGTACCGTAGTCATTTTCTCAAATACACACATCCTCATGCGCCGCCTCAATGGTACCATTGCTGTTGCGTTGCTGATCATTGCGGTATCATGGGGCATTTCCTATCTGATCGCATTTTGGCTGCAACGAGTCATCTCAGTACCTATTTTGCAGTTGACGGAAGTAATGTGGAAAGTGTCTGACAGCAAAGACTACTCGCTTCGGGTTGAGAAACCGAGCAAAGATGAGATAGGAATTCTCTACGACGGTTTCAACGAAATGCTCGGCGAGATAGAGGATCGCAATACCCTGCTGCACGCTCATCTGGAGGAAACCCTGCTCCGGGAGCAGCTGGTTGATGAAAAGAACCGTGAGCTTGCGGCCGAGATCAGTGTACGCCGGATTGCCGAGGAGTCTCTCCAGAAGGAAAGGGATTTTGTGGAAAGCCTATTCGAGACTGCTCAGGTAATCATGCTGGTACTCGATAATGATGGTCGGATTGAACGCTATAATCCGTATATGGAGGAGATTTCCGGTTATCTGCTTGAGGAGGTGCGCGGGAATGACTGGTTTTCTGTTTTTTTTCCGGAAGAAGAGGGGGAGCGGCTGCGTACGATATTTCAGACGACCGGGCATGCATTCATAGCTCAGAGCACGATTAATCATATTGTAACCAAAAACGGCTCCAGACGTGAGATTGAATGGCATGAGAAGCCCCTTCATGACTCTGATGGTCATCTGGTCGGACTTCTTTCCATAGGTCAGGATATTACCGAACGCCGCCGGACCGAAGCGCATATCCGCAAGCTGTCCCACGGAATAGAACATAGCGCGACGGCCGTTTTCATCACTGATCTTTCAGGCGTTATCGAGTACGTCAACGCCAAGTTTGCCGATGTCACCGGATACAGCTCAGAGGAGGCGATCGGTCAGAATCCACGTATTCTCAAGTCGGAAATGACGCCCAATGAAGTGTTCAGCGATCTCTGGACCACCATACTGAAAGGGGATGTCTGGCGTGGCGAACTGCGCAACCGCCGTAAAAGCGGTGAAGTCTACTGGTCTGTAACCTCCATCTCGCCATTGCGTAACGAACAGGGAGAAACAACGCATTTCATTGCCAATGTTGAAGATATCAATGATCGCAAGAACGCGGAAACCACTATTGAAAAACTTGCCTACTACGATCCCTTGACCGGCCTGCCCAATCGGCGCCTGCTGCACGACCGGCTCCAGCTCTCAATGAAGCGAAGCCAGAGAGTGGGTAACAATGTGGCACTGCTGTATCTGGATCTTGACCGGTTCAAAAATATCAATGACAGTCTGGGGCATCATGCCGGAGATCTGTTGCTGCAACAGATGGCCGGGCGATTCACCGATGTGTTGCGGGATGACGATATGGTCTGTCGACTTGGCGGAGATGAATTTGCCATTATCCTGAACGATGTCAAGCGTGGCGACTTTGCGGCCCATGTGGCTGAGAAGCTGATTACCGCGGCCAGTTCCCCGGTATTTATCAATGATGCCGAAGTGGTGGTAACAGCCAGTATCGGGATCGCTCTGTGCCCCAAGGATGCCAGCGACAGCGAGATCCTGGCAAAATTTGCCGATATTGCCCTCTACCACGCCAAAGGGGAGGGGAAAAACACGTACCGTTTCTATGCCAATGACCTGAATCTGGCCTCTCATGACCGGTTGCGCATGGAAGGAGCGCTGCGTCACGCTCTCGATAGAGGAGAGCTGAGCTTGCAGTATCAACCTAAAATTTGTCTGATCCAGGGTAGAGCCGTGGGGGTAGAGGCCCTTTTGCGCTGGCAGACCACTGAATACGGCCAGGTATCGCCGCTCCGTTTCATACCGCTTGCCGAAGAAACCAGGTTGATCATTCCGATTGGCGAATGGGTCCTGCGGACCGCCTGTCTCCAGCAGATGGCCTGGCAGCAGCAGGGACTGGACATCTCCGTTGCGGTCAATCTGTCGGCGGTGCAATTCAACTCTCCGTCACTTATTGAACGAATCGCCGCCATCATGGATGAAACTTGTATCCAACCCGATCGGCTCGAACTTGAACTGACGGAAAGTGCACTCGTCAGCAACCCCGGGGCCGCCACAAGGATACTTGAACAGCTGCGCAGCCTGGGGGTCAGCATCGCCATTGACGACTTTGGCACCGGCTACTCTTCACTGAGTTATCTTAAGGCGTTCCCGGTCAATGTGTTGAAGATAGACCGCTCATTTGTAAGGGATCTGGCTCATAACTCCGGGGACCGGGCTATTGCCCGCTCAATTGTGGACCTGGCCGACAACCTTGGTATGAAAACCGTTGCCGAGGGGGTGGAGACGGAGGAACAATCCCGCATTCTTTCCGAAATCGGATGCAGTTACCTCCAGGGGTTTCTCTATGCGCGGCCGCTGCCGGCAGTTCAGATACCCGAAACGGTCAGTAGCATATGTATTCCAAGCTCATGAGCTATTCAACCATTCGGGCCGTCTTTGGATCGTAAATCATTGCGGAAACTGAACCTTCTCGAATGAGTTGTACCGCTTCATCAATCACACGTCACCTGCAAAGCAAATGACCATCGCTGCTTTATGATGAACGGCCAGGAACTGGCTACTGCAGTTCAATATAACGCAGCAATAGTTGTTATCGTCATAAATAACGGAACTTTTGGCACCATCCGGATGCACCAGGAGCGGCGTTATCCAGGAAGGGTCATTGGCTCTGAACTGATAAATCCGGATTTTGCGGCTCTTGCCCGGGCTTATGGCGCATACGGTGAGGCAGTAAGATCAACTGCTGATTTTGAGGCAGCTTTTGAACGGGCCGTTTCATCAAATATGCCGGCCCTGTTGGAGCTCATCATGGATTCCGGAACAATAACTCCTTCCTGGAGCGCCAGAGCGCCTGTACAGCTGGAACCTTCTCCTGCAGTGCAGCAGTAACAGTGCTGGGAAAGATAGATCGTTTTCCCGTTCATGGTTGCATCCGCAAGTTCCGAAATCGTTATTTCGGCGCCACCGTCACCGGTAATCGGCATTTTCAACGCCTGATTAAAATCACAGTTATACACCTTGCCCTGCCAATCCACGCTGATCAGAGTACGGCACATTATATTTTCCGCTGTTTCCGGGTTAAAACAGGCAGCCAGGGTTTCGAGGTAATTATCGTATGTTCCCTCAGCCTCCAGTTGTTCTTTAAAGCGCCCGACCGGCGCGTTTGTGATGGTAAAAAGGTTATTGAATCTGATTCCGTGACGAGAGGATAATTCGGTTTTATATGCCGCTTCCAAATCGCTCTGAGTGCCCGGAATAAAGTCTCCGCCCGGATTGTAGACAAGGTTCAGCTCCTGTTCCGTTCCGTAGCCGAGAGAGTTCAGCCGCTTCAGAACCTGGATACTATTGCTGTACACGCCCCGTCCTCGCTGCTGATCGACGTTCTCTTCCCGGTAACAGGGGAGCGAAGCGATGATTACCAACTCGTGCCGCCGACAAAAATCCGGCAGCCATTCCCACCCCGGCTCTACCATGATAGTCAGGTTACTCCGCAGTATCCTTCGTGAACAGAGACCGGCAGTCCGCTCTACGAGAAATCTGAAGTGCGGATTCATTTCCGGGCATCCTCCGGTAATATCAAGGACGACATGGCTATTCCGGGAAAGAAATCCGGCAATGTTTTCCATGATATCGGCACCCATGACCTCGGCTCCGTTACGTGAAGCGCTCATATGACAGTGCCTGCAGAGCAGGTTGCACAGGTTGCCCAGGTTGATCTGCAGAGTCTGCAGATTTACAAAGAGCTCATACGCCGGATTTACCGCGTGCAGGCGCTGCCGGAAAGAAGTTGCCATGTCAGTCTTAATCTCCTTTTGCGTTTTTGAATCTGGTATACAGCGCCGGCATCAGAGCGAAAATTCCCAGCAGAGTAACGGAACCCAGCACCTTTGGCGAAGCGATGCCGGAAAGTGAATTGACAGACGAAAGAGTGGCGCCGGCATTTACGAAAACAAAGCCGCCCGGAATAATGCCGAGCATGGTGCCGAAGAAAAAGGTGCGTAGCGGCAGCCTGGTCAGCCCGGCTGTCAGGTTGATCAGAAAAAAGGGGAAGAGCGGCACCAGGCGAAGGAAAAGCAGGTAGTGAAAGCCACGCGCCTCCAATTCGCGGTTCACTCCTTCCAGTTTGCCGCCAAACGTGTTCAGCACCCAATCACGCAGCAGGTAACGGGTTGCCAGAAAGGCCAGAGTGGCGCCGGTTGTTGCGGCAATAGTGGCGTAGATCGTACCCATCACCGGGCCGAAGAGTGCCCCCGCCGCCAGCGACAGAATGGCTGCTCCAGGCAGTGACAGAGCCGTCTGCACAATGTAGATCAGCATGAAACCGGCAACCATGTTCAATCGGTGAGAGACATGGTAGTCCAACAACGTCTGCCGGTTAGTCCTGAGGGCGTCGAGAGTAAGGAAGCGTTGCAGATCGAAGTAGAAGAACAGCGCGACGACAACAGTACCCACAAGGGCTGCCACTATCTTTTTCATGTCCATTGCGCTATCTCGTTGATGTCCATTATTGGAGGACAGCAGGTTAGCTGGTGAATTTCATTGCCGCCGAATTCATACAGTAGCGGAGACCGGTCGGCCTGGGGCCGTCGTTAAAAACGTGCCCCAGGTGGGCGTCGCAGCGACTGCACACTACCTCGGTCCGCCTGGAGAAAAAGCTGTTGTCTTCCCTGGTGGTGATGTTCCCGGGGGCAATTGGTTGCCAGAAGCTGGGCCAGCCGGTACCGGATTCAAATTTGTGCTCAGAACTGAACAGGTCATTGCCACAGCAGACGCACTGGTAG
>Ga0194037_1000610_pt1 | contig 27494 bp, 28 predicted proteins | sample JunL306m_MetaG_FD_148653 | JGI IMG/M metagenome (GOLD analysis project Ga0194037, IMG submission 148653) | Anoxic zone freshwater microbial communities from boreal shield lake in IISD Experimental Lakes Area, Ontario, Canada - Jun2016-L304-6m | ecosystem: Environmental > Aquatic > Freshwater >...
GAGTATGAAGAAGCATTTTCTGCAACGGAAAAAGCTCTTAAGACATGCCCTGAAAGCATCGAGTTTCTCTTGCTGAAAGCAGAAATTGAGTACAACCTCAATCATCTTGAAAATTCGATAGCTACCTATCGGGAAATTATAATCCTCGATGCGGAAAGTCCCCAGATATGGGTTGATTTTGCCATTGTTCTCCGAGAGGCGGGACAGATCAATGAATCTATCGAAGCACTCCAGCAATCCCTTAAGCTTCAACCACTTTCAGCTGATGCCCACTTTGAAATTGCCGCAGCTTATTTTGCCATGGGCGACAAACTAAGCACCCTGAGAGCACTGAGCAAAGCATTCAAGATTGATCCTGATAAAAAGGAACTCTTTCAGAGCACGTTTCCAGAGCTTTATCAGCAGGATTCGGTCAGACTGATGCTCGGCATTTCATGATCACGTAGAGACCACGAACCACTGCATGACGAAAGCAAAAAAAATACTCGGTCTTATCGGTCGTGCAGTGGATTATTCATACTCCCCGCTTATTCATAATACGGCATGCGAAGCACTCGGCATACCATATTATTATACCGTTTTTAACATTGCAGAAGCGACGCTGATCCCGGATGCCCTCCGCGGCGCAAAAGCACTCGGCATAGCTGGATTTAATGTCACCATCCCTTATAAAAAAACCGTTGTACCTTTCCTTGACGAACTCTCACAGGAAGCAACCTCCATTCAGGCTGTCAACACTATCGTCAATAAAAACGGAAAACTCATAGGACACAACACCGATATTTCAGGTTTTGCTTCACCTCTTCTTCCATACAAAGACCAAATAACCGACAAACCAGTCGGTATTTTCGGATGCGGTGGAGCAGCTCTTGCTGCTATCGAGGCATTCAAACTTTTTTTTAATCCAAAAGATATTCGCCTTTTTGTTCGTGACCCGAAAAAAGCCCATGCCCTGCTTGAGGATACCGGTTATAAGGCAACTCTACCGATTACGATAGTCCATACAGACGACCTTGAACAAATAAGTGACTGCAATGTTATCGTCAATGCCACTCCGATCGGTACCAAAGGACGTTATGATACCGGTATTTCCAGTATTATTCCTCTCAAGAGAGGGTTGATCCACCATGACCAGATAGTATACGACATGGTATACAACCCAATTGTCACCCCGCTTCTGCAGGCAGCTAAGCGTGCTGGAGCCGCAACCATATCAGGCATTGAAATGCTGATCGGTCAGGCAGACCTTGCATTTACTCTCTGGACAGGTAAGCCGATGCCGTTAGAAGCAGTTAGAACAGCTCTTCTGAAAGAGATTCAACAAAACAGTAACGAGTAACGCAACCCTCATAACAACAAACCCGCTTATTTGTCTCACACATGAAATTGTTTTTCTCCCTTATTCTTCTGGTTGTCACCGTTGATCAGCTGACAAAAAAACTTGCCATATCCTTCCTCAGGGATACTGCTCAAAGCATCACCATAATTCCGGACCTGCTTTCGCTGACCTATACCGAAAACAAAGGAGTTGCTTTTGGAATGGAATTTGCCCCCCCCGCAGTACTCCTGCTTCTGACAGGACTTATTACGGTAATTGTGCTGGCCTATGTTATCGTTTCAAAAAACCGGACAACTCTTTTTCTTCTTCCTTTTGCACTTATTGTCGGAGGAGGTACCGGCAATATGATTGACCGTGTCCTTTTAGGCCGAGTGGTTGATTTCATATACTTCGACCTTTACCACGGTAAAATATTTGGCACCTACCTCTCTCTATGGCCGATTTTCAATATCGCAGACTCAGCCATTTCAATAGGGGCCTGTATGCTGATCATTTTTCATAACAGAATATTTCCTGACCCTATACCATCCGATAACAGCAATGTTCGTTGACATCCACTGCCACCTGTCATTCCCTGAGTTTGATCAGGATAGAACAAAAGTCATTGAGCGACTGATCAAGGAACAGGTCAGTTTACTCATCGACCCCGGCATCAATGTATCCACAAGCAAAAAATCAATTGAACTGGCCAGAGATTATGATTTTATCTATGCCAACGCAGGTCTTCACCCTCACGAAGCATCCCAGCCTGTTGACGAAACTGTTTTTCATGAACTTGAGGCGCTTGCCAAGTCACCTGAAGTTCTTGCCATTGGCGAAATAGGGCTCGACTACCACTATCCCGACTACAACCGACAAGCCCAGCATGATGCGTTCCGCACTATGCTCCGACTTGCCCGGAACCTTGACATGCCGGTAGTTATTCATTGCCGCGATGCCTGGGAAGATATGCTGCACATCCTTACCGAAGAGAACCATTCTGGCATGCGCGGAGTAATGCACTGTTTTTCCGGCGACATGAATATCGCGAAGGAGTGTATCCGAAAAGGCTTCAAGCTCTCTATACCCGGGACAGTCACCTACAAGAACTCAACTCTTCCGGAGATCATCAGAAATGTTGCACTTGATAATCTTCTCACCGAAACAGATGCCCCTTACCTTTCGCCACTCCCCTACCGGGGAAAAAGAAACGAACCCTCTTATGTACCTATAATCACTGCAACCATAGCCCGCATAAAGGAAATAACGATACTGGAAACAGCGAACAGGATTGAACAGAATACCAATGAATTGTTTAGATTACCAACGCCCTGAAATCAAAGGATATTTGCCAGTCTTCGGTACTCAATTATTTTGAAAATCATACAAACTTGCTTAGGTTGGAGGCCGGAATGCCATGGAATAGAAACATTCGGCAATTCTCCACAGATTCGAGCAACCAGATATACAACCTATGAAAGATATACAAACCGATACTTCCGTTCAGCAACAGGTTAAACCTTCAGCAGAAGACAATTTTCTCTATGTCGCCATTAAATATAAAAGCGCAATTATAGGCATTGTCATATTGCTCGTATGTCTGGGGGGCGGTTCTTTCTTCTGGATGCGGCATCAGCAAACCAGCGAACAGGAAGCCGCTCTTAAACTGTCAAGGATAGCGCCACTTCTTGACCGTGGAGAATATCAGGCTGCGATCAACGGCTCTGGAAGTATTCCCGGACTGAAAAAAATTTCCGATGAATATTCCGGCACCCCAAGCGGAAACATGGCAGGGTTACTGCTTGCCAATGCATATTACTCCATCAAGGATTTTGATTCTGCCTTAAAAGCTTTCAAATCTGTATCGATGGCAAACAATGACCTTGCTGCTGCCGCTCTTGAAGGAACCGGCGATTCCTACGTTGGTAAAAATCAGTTTGCACAGGCTGCAGATGCATATCAGGAAGCTTCAAAAAAAGCCCAGAACACCGTCCTCAAAGCACAGTATCTCTATCACACGGCCGACTGTTACCAGGCACTGAACCAGCTTCAGAAAGCATCCGAACTGTATAATAAAATCATCGCTGACTACCCTGCGTCTACAGGAGCTGCATTGGCACAGCGATCCCTCTGGAAAATCTCCGGCAAATTGAAATAACGTTCTGTAACACTTTTTATTACTTTAAATAATTTTACAATGCCTGCACAGTTTATTATCCAGACAAACCTGGGTGACATCACCATCACTCTTTACGACGACACCCCTCTGCATCGCGATAACTTCATCAAGCTTGTAGGCGAAAAGTACTACGATGGCATCCGATTTCACCGGGTTATCGAGGGTTTCATGATCCAGACCGGAGACCCGTTATCAAGGCATGAGGAAAAACGCTCACTCCATGGCACAGGAGGACCGTCAACCCGCATCCCAGCCGAAATCAAGCATCCCAACAAAAAAGGGACTCTCGCGGCTGCAAGAGACAATAATCCACAGAAAGCCTCATCCGGAAGCCAGTTCTATATTAATCATAAAGACAATTCATTTCTTGATGGTCAGTATACCGTATTCGGTGTTGTAGACTCCGGAATGGATATTGTCGAAAAAATCGCAACAGTAAAAACCGATCCAAACGACAACCCTGTTGCTCCGGTCACCATAACGACTATTATTCCCGCGCCACAGTCTTAATGGCCGAAATATGGAAAGTATTGCCGAAAACCTTCAGGATATACACGAACAGATCAAAGCTGCCTGCCTCTCCGCAGGCCGGCAGCCGGAAGAGGTTCGCTTAATTGCCGTCTCTAAAACCAAACCAGCTTCACTTATAAAAGAAGCATTTGATGCAGGTCAGCTTGTATTTGGAGAAAGCTATGTTCAGGAATTCCTTGACAAATATCAGGACCCCCTTCTTGAAAAAATTCCTATAGAATGGCATTTCATTGGCCATCTGCAATCTAACAAAGTTCGATTCATTGTCGAAAAAGTCAGCCTTGTTCACGGTATAGATAGTCTCTCGACTGCCAACGAACTTTCAAAACGAGCAATCCAGCACAATCTGCAGGTAGATTACCTCCTTGAGGTCAATACATCGGGTGAAACGTCAAAGTACGGTATGCCGCCTAACGAAGTGCTTGCAGCAGCTGAATCCTTTTTCCGCATACCCAACATCACCCTTCGCGGATTGATGACCATAGCCTCCCCCGACAGAGTAGAAGCACGTGAAGAGTTCCGTCAATTACGCCTTTTGCTTGACGCATTAAAAAAAATCTCGCCCGATCCTCTCAAACTTACCGAACTTTCCATGGGAATGAGTGGCGACTTTGAGGATGCCATTCATGAAGGTGCAACCATGATACGAGTAGGAACAGCCATCTTTGGCTGGCGATAAATTATAATGACACCAGAAGAACCATCCCCGCATTTTTATCTGAAAGCTGAACAGTTTATATTAAGCTTTGTTTTTTTGAAGGTGATACCGGTTCTGAAACCCAAGAAAACGCCATTACATTAATGTGCCCAATGCCAGCTCCGATCCTATGTCACAAGTGACCGCACCGTTTATGGCGCCAACTCGACCTCTTGAGAAGCACAACAACTCTCTTCTACATCTCCCAGTCAGCATCAGCAATAAAGCCTCCCGTGAAATTATGGATGCTTACACCAGACCTTTCAGGAAAATGAACCGGCAGTCATCCCTTTTCTATAAAAGCCCATTTAACGCTTGACATTAACCTTTAAAACAACCTTATCATGATCTCACAGCAGGCAAAAATCCAGGAAGCAGTCGCATTTATCAGACAAAAAACACAGGATAACTACCCGGTAGGGATCGTTTTAGGAACAGGCCTTGGGGCACTGGCGAAGGAAATTCAAATCGATTTCTCGCTTGACTATGGCGACATCCCCAACTTTCCAGTTTCAACCGTTGAAACTCACCACGGAAAACTGATTTTCGGAACACTCGCAGGCAAAAAAGTAGTCGCCATGCAAGGTCGCTTTCATTTTTACGAAGGCTACTCCATGCATCAGATTGTATTCCCGATCAGAGTCATGAAGCATCTCGGCGTTAAAACCCTGGGCATCACCAACGCCTGTGGAGGTCTTAACCCTTCTTACAGGAAAGGCGATATCATGCTGATCGACGACCACATCAACATGCTGGGCGGCAACCCCCTGATCGGGCCAAACGATCCTCAAATCGGATCACGCTTCCCGGACATGTGCGCTCCTTACTCTCCCCGTATCCTTGAAATTGCTGAAACAGTAGCGCTTGAGAATAAAATCAAGGTACAGCGCGGAGTCTATGTCGCGCTTTCCGGACCATGCCTTGAAACCCGTGCTGAATACCGCATGCTCCGACTGCTTGGAGCCGATGTAGTAGGCATGTCAACAGTTCCTGAGGTAATCGCCGCAGTACACCAGGGTACAGAAGTCTTCGGTATGTCCATTATTACCGACGAATGCTTCCCTGACAACCTCAAATCTGTCAGTATCGAAGAAATCATCGAGGTATCCAACCTTGCAGAACCAAAAATGACGACAATATTCAAATCAGTTGTTGCAAACCTTTAACCTCCATACAGAAGCATGATAGACGCCATCTCGTTCAACAACAAGACCCTTCGCTACCTCGACCAGCGTTATCTACCGCTGAGAGAGGAGTATGTCTCCACCAGAGACTACCAGGAGGCCATAGAAGCTATTAAAACACTTGCCGTCCGTGGCGCTCCACTCATAGGCGTCGCAGCAGCATATACCGTCATACTCGGCATCAACAGCTTTAAAGGAACCAAAGAAGAGTTCCCTGCGTTTTTCGGAACGCTCATCGCTGATGTCGAAGCATCGCGTCCCACAGCAGTCAATCTTTTTTTTGCAACTGCCCGTCTTAAAAAAGTCTATGACGACAACTATCAGGCTGATACAATTGAGGCCCTGTTTGCAAAAATGATGGAAGCAGCCCGAAAAATCCATGATGATGAAATAGCCAACTGCGATGCCATGTCGCGTCACGGTGTCGATTTGATCAAGGCTGACCTTGCTGACATCCTTAAAACACGCAAACTCAACGTCCTCACCCACTGCAACACCGGCACCCTTGCAACCGGAGGATCCGGTACAGCGCTCGGTGTCATCAAACTTGCCTGGCAGGAAGGATTGATTGAAAGAGTCATTACAGCAGAAAGCCGACCGCTGCTACAGGGCCTTCGCCTTACAGCATGGGAACTCGAACAGGAACAAATCCCGTTCATCTCTATTTCCGATTCATCCTCAGCATTCCTGATGCAGAGAGGCATGATTGATTTTGGTATCGTTGGCGCTGACAGAATTGCAGCAAACGGCGACACGGCAAACAAAATCGGCACCTGCGCTCATGCCATCAGCGCATGGCATCACAACATTCCGTTCTACATCGCCGCGCCAGTATCCACAATTGATATAACGCTCAGTGATGGAACGCAGATTCCAATTGAGGAACGCAACGCTGATGAACTGAGAACGATTTTCGGGACTCAAGTCGCAACACCGACCACTCCTGTGCTCAACTATGCGTTTGATGTTACTCCCGGAAAATTCCTTAGAGGCATCATCACCGATAAAAAAGCCGTTGTAGGAAACTATCTGAATGAGCTTAAACTGCTCTAAAAAATCAAGAACTAGCAATGCATGTAATTTTCAAGTTTTTTAAAGCCGGGTATTATATACCCGGTTTTTTTTATTCCTTAACAATTAAGTGGTAAATTCAGATATATGGGTTGCAGTTTAATATGAAGGAACATTCCAGTATTTTTGAACATTAACACTTAACCGTTCTGTTGTTATTATTTTTTAATAAACAATCTGGAGAAGGGCATGAGCGACGCAGGAACAGAACAATACAATTATAAAATTGTACGTAGTTTTGCTTTTTCCGCACTATTCTGGCTTGTTATCGGCCTCATTGTCGGCCTCTGGATTGCCTTTGAAATGTTTAATCCGGCACTTAATCTTACCCCATGGCTTAGTTTCGGACGGCTCAGGGTTGTGCATACAAACGGACTCGGACTCGGATTCGGGCTGGCGGGTATTTTTGCGACCTCCTACTATATCCTGCAGCGACTGACCCGAACCGCAATACCCTTTCCCCGTCTCGCACAGGCACACCTTTACCTCTTCAATACAACCATCGCCCTGGCAGCTGTGAGTCTTATGGCAGGGATGAATACCACCAAGGAATACGCTGAACTTGAGTGGCCACTTGATATCGCCGTTGTTGTTTTCTGGGTTATGTTTGCCATCAACGTCTTTGCCACTCTTATAAAACGCAGGGAAAAGCAGATGTACATCTCATTATGGTACATCATTGCCATGACCATTGCTATTGCCATACTCTATATTGTCAACAACCTTGAAATTCCCGTCACACTCTTTAAATCCTACACCGTCTATGCCGGAGCAAACGATGCCAATGTAGAATGGTGGTACGGCCACAACATTGTAGGATTTATCTTTACTGTCCCGATTCTTGCAATGTTCTATTATTTTCTTCCGAAATCAACAGGACTACCCATCTTCAGCCACAGGCTTTCCATTATCTCTTTCTGGGCACTTAACTTTGCCTATCTCTGGACAGGGGCTCACCATCTCATGCTCTCACCCCTGCCTGAATGGATCCAGACAGTTGCAATTGCCTTCAGTATTTTCCTGATTGCCCCTTCATGGGGATCTGTTATCAACGGATACTACACCCTGCAGGGAAACTGGGAACAGCTGCGAACCAATTACCTCGTTAAGTTCTTTATTTTCGGCATCACCTTTTACGGCCTGCAGACCCTTCAGGGACCTCTCCAGGGATTAAGAACCCTTAACGCTTTCTTTCACTTTACCGACTGGGTAATTGGACATGTACACATGGGCACGATGGGATGGGTAACCATGATTATCTCAGCATCGTTCTACTACATGATTCCACGCATTACCGGAAATCAGCTCTATAGCATCAAACTTGCAAATACACATTTCTGGTTAATTCTTGTTGGTCAGCTCATCTGGACCATCACCATGTGGATTGCAGGAATCCAGCAAGGCGCCATGTGGAAAGCCACAAACCCCGACGGGTCACTGATGTACAGTTTTCTCGATACACTCACCTCGCTCTACCCGTATTACCGATTGCGATTTGCCGCAGGGGTAATCTATTTTGCCGGAATCCTGATTTTTGTCTGGAACCTTATCATGACAGTCCGACAATCGCCAATGCAGGATGAAGCAGAACAACCAACTCAAAAACAGGAGCTGCAATCATGGGGATAACATCAAAACCGGTTGTTTTTGCTGTCCTTTCAGCTGCTGTGATCCTTATAGGCTCAACAGTCACCGTCTTTATCCCGCTTTTCATGCCATCGACTCAACCAGTCAGCGCTTATGTAAAACCCTACACATCCGTTGAACTCGAAGGACGCGACATATACATGCGAGAGGGTTGCAACAACTGCCACACCCAGACGGTACGACCGCTGAGAACCGAAGTACTGCGATACGGAGAATATTCAAAACCGGAGGAGTTTGCTTATGACCGCCCATTTCTCTGGGGCTCACGCCGTACCGGCCCCGATTTAAACAGGATTGGAGGCAAGTATCCCGATTCCTGGCACTACAGGCACATGCAGAGCCCTCAGAGCATGTTTGAAAAATCTAACATGCCACCCTATGGCTGGCTTGCCAAAAACCGGCTTGATACCAGTAATTCCTACAAAAAAACATCAATTCTCGGTTATGGTTTTTCAGAAAAAGATGTCCAGCAACAAATCAACGAATACCGCTCGAAAGTAACGTCTCAAACCTATCTTTCAAAAGAGACCCGCGATCTTGTCACACCGGCAGAACTTCACCATGAGCTCACAGAAATGGATGCAATTATCGCCTACCTGCAGAAACTGGGAAGGGATGTAAAAAATCTGGAGACAAAAAAATGAACTCTTCCGCGCTCTTTTATTTTCTCTTCACCCTGCTTCTCTCGGTTATTTTTGGAGGAATTATCAGGTACTACTACAATCCAAAACGAAAGCAGAAAATTGAGGAGCCAAAACACAGAATGCTCGATGATGAACAGTGAAAGCCCTTTCACGGCAAAAATTCTGCAGAACTGCTATCAATCAAGAGGAGGATTACATGCATGATACCGAAGAACCTCAGGAAAGTCATAATAAAATTCCAAAAGGGTGGATGCTGTTTTTTGTGGGGGGAATTATTTTCTTGATTGGGTATATCGTCTCCTACACTCCAGCAATTTCCGGCTGGTCATTCTATCACATCTTTGAAAAAGAGATGGCAGATGCCGCCAAAACAAAAACACAAACAGCAGCAACCGATTACTCTGGAAATAAAGAAGCCATTGCCGATGGAAAAACAATCTTTACTTCCAACTGTGCTCCCTGTCATAAACCCGATGCAACAGGGGGTATAGGCCCCAATCTTACCGGAACCCTCAAATACGGATCGACTCAGGCAGCTCTCCATGAATCCATTTCCACTGGCAGACCAAACGGAATGCCGCCTTTTCTCCAGCAACTTGGTTCAGACCGAATCGAAAAGGTAATCTCGTTTCTTGAAACCCTGAGGAAAAAATAGACACCCTCGTTAAGTGTCGAACTTTTATTCATTATTGAACATATTATTTTGTGGAAAAAATACAGAACCGCTGTTGAAATCCTGCAGGCCGTCATTCTTACAGGCCTTCCGTTCCTCACCATAAGCGGTGAGAGCGCGTTTCGTTTTGATATTGAAAAACTAAAGCTCTATTTTTTTGGTTCAGCTATCTGGATCCGTGAATTTTATCTCATCCTTGCAGCAACACTTTTCTTCCTGCTGCTCATTATTTTCGTTACGGTTATCTTCGGAAGAATCTGGTGTGGATGGCTCTGTCCACAAACAGTACTGCTTGATCTCAGCGAAACCATCGCCAGACTGTTCGGCCATAAAAACACCCGGACAATAAAATATTTACTCCTGACACCCTTTTCCGGACTGGTCTCTTTCACCATAATCAGCTACTTCGTTCCTCCGGCAGAGACCATAAAAACCCTCTTTGTCTCAACAACTGTTACAGCTTTTTTTATTGTCTTATGGGTGTTGATCTACCTTGAACTGACAGTTCTCGGAAGGAAATTCTGCGTATCGATCTGTCCATATGCCATGCTGCAGAATGCACTGTTCGACAAGGACACCCTCATTATCGAATACGACTCTTCAAGAGACAATGCCTGCATGAAATGCGATGCGTGTGTCCGCGCATGCCCTGTCGGTATTGATATCAAGCAAGGACTGAGCCCCCGCTGCATAGCCTGCGCTGAATGTATTGATGCCTGCAGAATAATGTGTGAACCACGGAATATCCCCCCCTTTCCGAACTACAGAGGCCATATAATTCGACCAAAAACATTCTGGCTCGGCGGCACCACAGCATTAGCAGCAGCAACGCTGTTTCTGTTGATATGGAGTCGCCCTCCCATTGATTTTATAGTCACCAGAGACCCTGAAGCACTTGCGAAAAATCTGAACCGCTACTCCTACAATATCTATAACAATAGCGGCAAATCACTTAACCTTGAGCTGTCCTCTCCTGACGATGTCATTCTTATCGGCGAACATTCTCTCAACTTGACCCCATTTTCAGCGTTGCACGGCAAGATATTAGTCAAGTCACCCGACAGACGGGATCGAGTACGAATAAGGCTTTCAGGCAACAACATTTCCATAAACAAGGAAACTGGATTTCTATGAAGCTGTTTCTGTATATTCTTTACTCAATATTCATCTTTGCAATGGGAATGGGAATCTATGTCGCCTACCGGGATACCGAAGGTCTGGTAGAAACCAACTATTACGAAACCGGAACAAAATTTTTTCAGTCTAAAGCCTCAGAAGCAAAGCTCGACATTGCAATCAGCAAGCCAGAAGCCCTGAAAAAAGGGAACAATACCATCCTCATCAGCGTAACATCGCAAGGTAAACCGCTGGAACATGCAAACCTCCACCTCTTTGTCGGGAACCTCTCAAAAACTGCTTATGACTACACCAAAAGTATGCAGGAGCTCTCGCCAGGCCACTATCAGGCAAACGCTGAAATTCCCTTTAAAGGGATTTGGTTGCTCCGGATAGATCTTGATAAGCAACAACTTACAACCAGCAGAAAATGGTTCTACAACATCAACTGAAAGGCTTATATACTTCATTACTTCTTTCCTGCTTCCTGACCGCATGCGCCACCCCTTCCGGAAAAAAGGCAGATTGCGATCTTCAGAAAGGGCCCTGCACCAAACCCGCAGGATCAGGCACCATCACGTTCAACATTGAGCCAAAACCAGTAAGACCAATGAAGGAGCTTACCTTCATTATTAAAGTTCAACCGTATACATCCCTCCCCGACACACTCATGCTCGATCTCGATATGCCTGATATGCACATGGGGAAAAATCAGATCACCCTTACAAAACAATCCGGAGACACCTTCCAGGGCAAGGGTATTATTGTTAAATGCAGAAGTGGCCATACACTATGGCAAGCCACCTTGCTTTCCGATCAATTAAATAATCCATCATTTACGTTTAATGTCAGAGAGTAAAACTGTATTTTCTGATATGGTAACGTGTGATCACTGCCTTCAGGAAATAAACAAAGCGTCAGCAATCACCGTTACAATAGATGACGAACCAAAACAGTTCTGCTGTCATGGTTGCTATGGTGTATACCAACTTATTCATAACAACTCCCTCGACTCATTTTACCACCAGCGATCTAATTGGGTGCCAGGTCCACCTCGCACTATACATCTTGACACAAGCGCCTTCAACGACACCATAACATCCTCAGGTAATGAGCATCAGATCAACCTCCTGCTTTCAGGGATCAGGTGTGCCTCATGCGTCTGGCTTATAGAAAAGTTCCTGATGAAACTTGAGGGCATACGTTCTGCAAGGGTCAATTATGCCACCCACCGCGCCACTATTACATGGGTTTCAGAAATAGTCACCCTAAGCACCATTCTCGATGCCATTCGTTCCATAGGATACCAGTCCCATCCCTGTCGACAAAACAGCACTGCTGATGTTCTGGCAAGCGAAAAACAGGAGTTGCTCCTTCGATTCGGAACTGCTGCATTTTTCTCAATGCAACTGATGCTTTTCACGGCCGCACTCTATGCCGGTTTTTTTCAGGGCATCGAGTACCGCTACAAACTCTCTTTTCAGCTCATCTCCTGGGCACTTGCCACTCCTGTAGTGTTCTATTCAGGGTTTCCCTTTCTTTCAAGTGCTTTCCGATCTGTGAGAACAGGGATGCTCAACATGGACATCCTGATCACGCTCGGTTCACTGTCGGCATACCTCTACAGCATAGCCATGATCGCACGCGGTGGAGAAGTATTTTTTGATACTGCGGCAATGATCATCACCTTCATCCTTCTTGGGCGGTTTCTGGAAACAGGATCAAAACTCACAGCCGGGAACGCCATTGCCAAGCTCGCCGAACTTCAACCGCAGGAAGCTCGAGTTGTTTCCCTAACCGGTGAAACAACCATGACCAGTATTACCAATCTGCATGACGGCGACAGGATTGAAATTATCCCCGGCGACAGGATACCGCTTGACGGCACTGTGCTCGAAGGTGAAGCCGAAGTGAACGAATCAATGCTGACCGGTGAATCAAATGCCGTCCTGAAAAAAAAGGGAAGCCAAGTCTTTGCAGGAACATTTTCAATTAATGGCCGCCTCAGCATAACCGTTACCGGCGATGCAGGCAACACCCTGTTATCACGAATCATTAGCACCGTTGAAGAAGCCCAGAGCAGAAAAGCTCCAATTCAGGGCATTGCCGACAAAACAGCCGGTTATTTCGTTCCAGCAACCATTGTTCTTGCCCTTTGTACATTTTTATACTGGAAGCTCTCTTCCGGCAACAACGTCACCGCGCTGATGAACGCAGTCTCAGTCCTGGTAATCGCATGCCCATGCGCACTTGGCCTGGCTACTCCCCTTGCAATTCTGGTTGGAACAACAGCAGCAGGTAAAAAAGGCATTCTTGTCAAAGGCGGAGACATTTTTGAAACAGTCTCAAAAACAACAACAGTCATCCTCGACAAAACAGGAACAATTACCAGAGGGAACCCCTCAATTACCGATCTGCAGGATTTCGGAAACTCCAGTTCGTTTCTCCAGCACGTCGCTTCACTCGAAGCCGGTTCGGAGCATCCTTCAGGAAAAGCAATTGTCGCAGCATGGAATGACAAACACCTTAAGGTTGAACAGTTCAAGGCCACAGCAGGTAAAGGCGTATCTGGAATTATCGATGGAATAACCTGGCTTGCCGGATCAAAAACGTTCATGAAACAGGAATCAATTGAAATCGCTCCCAAACATCAACAAAGCGCTTCATTGCTCGAACATGAAGGCAAAACAATTGTCATGGTGGCCTGCGGAACAACGCTTGCAGGCATTATTGCACTTATTGACGATCTGCGTGACGATGCACTGCAACTCATTACTGCACTCAGAAACAAAGGACTTTCGCTGCACATGCTCACTGGCGATAACCCTGGAGTAGCCGCATATATTGCAACTCAATGCGGTATAACCAATGTTCAAGCCGAGCTTGGCCCTCTTGAAAAGGCATTAGTTATCCACACATTAAGAGCAGAAGGAAAGTGCGTAATGATGGTCGGAGACGGCATCAATGATGCCCCAGCCCTTACTGAAGCTGACGTTGGAGTGACTCTTGGACATGCGTCAGGCATTGCCCTTGAAAGCGCAAGTGTGGCAATTCTGAAAGACGATCTCAACCTGATAACCACGCTGATCGAAGGCTCCTCAAAATGTTTTTCAATCATCAGGCAGAATCTTGTATGGGCCTTTTCATATAATCTCATAGCGTTACCCCTTGCTGTGTCAGGGCTTCTTCACCCCATTGTATCAGCACTGCTTATGGCTGCAAGTTCGCTTTGTGTAGTAAGTAACTCCTTGCGGCTTAAAAAAATTTGATCCTGTAGACATGAGCAGCACCTTTTTTTTGATCGGCATCGGGTTTTTTATCAGCATCGCCGCCTGGCTTCTCTTTATCTGGGCTGTAAAAAGCGGACAATTCGAGGATCCGGAAGCACCGAAATTCCGGATGCTTGACGATGACGATGAGCAGATGCAAAAAAACAAAACCGTTAAAAAAGAATGATGACCAGCACCTTCCTTGCCATCCTGCTCAGCGGCATCATAGGAGGATTCGGCCATTGTATCAGCATGTGCGGACCGTTAGTTGCAGCATTTTCTCTTGGAAATACCAAAACGGGCATGCTTCAGCACCTTCTGTACAATATTGGAAGAATAACAACCTATACCATTCTTGGCGGACTCGTTGGTTTTTCAGGTTCATTACTTGTACTTACATCCTCAATCCAGCGGATACAGACGTCAATCATGGTTCTATCTGGCATCTCTATAATCATCATGGGAATGGCAACCGCAGACTGGTTACCACTTTCTCTGAAAATCAAAAATTGCGATGCGTTTCCAATCACTAAAAAATTTATGACCATCTTTAAAGGCCCGAAATCTGTCAGCACCTACTACCCAATTGGCCTCATCCTTGGTTTTCTACCCTGTGGTCTGACCTATACAGCGCTTCTTACCGCAGCAAGAGCAGCCATGGAAGCACAAAACCCACTCTCCGGAATGCTGCAGGGAGCATTGATGATGCTGCTATTCGGCACAGGAACTTTTCCAGCGCTCATCCTGGTAGGAAAATTGACAAACCACATCAGCAATAAAACACGAAAACGGTTTTATAGAGTTGCAAGCCTCATCATGATTGCGACAGGCATATCTTTCGTTATTTCAGCACTCTAAGCGTTATCTCCAGCACTTCGCTTATTCAGGACAATTTTAGACCTGTTTTAAATCCATATATTTTTATATTATGGCCGTGGGAAATTAATCTTTGTTTACCACAAGTATCCAGAAGTAATCAAACTGACAGAAAATATCAATTCCATCACGGAACGATCTGCTTGATTTGATTTGTTTTATTCCAGGCTTATGGCAATTTTCCAAATTGCCCTTCACAAGAATCAATCCATAAGTTATGAATATCGACCGGCGCCTTTTTCAACTTCTCAAAGAAGAACGTGCGCCATTTATCCGTTCAATCATTTCAGGATGCATCGCATCAGTCATGCTGATTTTCCAGGCGTTGTATCTCAGCCGAATCATTGACAGCGCTTTCATACAGAAAATCGGCATAGAAAGACTTCTGCCACTTCTAAGTTATTTTGCGCTGTTCAGTACACTTCGCCTGTTTTTCAACTGGACCACCCATACAGAAGCAAACAGGGGAACAATTGCCATCCGCGAAAAAATATTCAGCAGACTCATTGGAACAGTTGCAACTCTCGGCCCCATCTACACCCGATCAGTGCAAAGTGGTCGTCTCAGCACAACCCTGCTTAAAGGCGTTGAAGCACTTGATGCATACTATAGTCAATATATTCCCCAGATCTTTTTTGCGCTTTTCACCCCCGTTTTAATTGTCTACACCATCTTTCCAGGTGACCCAATTTCAGGCGGCATACTCCTTGCATCAGCCCCGCTCATCCCATTATTCATGATACTTATCGGAAAATCCGCCAGTGCCATGACAGAAAAACAATGGAAAACCATGAGTAGAATGAGCGGATACTTCCTCGATGTCCTGCAGGGTCTACCTACGTTGAAACTCTTTGCACAAAGCAGGATGCAACGCGATTCCATTGAAAAAACTGGCGAAACATTCCGCCAGGCAACTATGCGAGTATTGAAAATCGCCTTTCTTTCCTCCCTGACACTCGAACTTGTCGGAACCATTGGTACCGCAATAATTGCAGTCGGCATCGGCCTCCGTATCATGGACGGAAAACTGGTTTTTCAACAGGCACTCTTCGTTTTACTGCTCACACCGGACTTTTATCTCCCGCTGCGACAGCTCGGCACAAAGTTTCATGCAGGAATGGAAGGCGTCAGCGCATCAAAAGAGATCTTTGCAATCCTCGAACATCCATCACCTTCCGCCATACAGCAAACAGAATGCGTAACGCATTATACTGCAGGCAAATGCCCCATTCTTTTTACTGATCTATCCTATACCTACCCCGGTGCAACCCAGCCCGCGCTTGATGGTATCAACATTACCATCCCCGCAGGCAAAACGACAGCCATCATAGGACCAAGCGGTTCAGGAAAAAGCACAATGATCAACCTCCTCCTCCGCTTTCAGGAACCAGGGAAAGGCAGCATAACCATTAATAGCAACCCAATCCAGGATATCCCCCTTGACGCATGGCACCGCCAGATCTCATGGGTACCACAACACCCATACCTCTTCAACGCCAGCCTGAAAGAAAATATTCTTCTGGCACGACCAGACGCTTCCGAAAAGGAGATTAATGCTGCCCTTACTGAAACAGGTCTTTTTTCTTTCGTAGGGTTGCTTTCCGACGGACTCGACACCATGATTGGAGAACAGGGATCAAGACTCAGCGGAGGAGAGGCTCAGCGGGTCGCCCTTGCACGAGCCTTTCTTAAAAATGCACCACTTCTTATACTCGATGAACCGACATCACACACCGACCCTGAACTTGAAGCTGCACTCAGAAGCTCCATGGAAAAGCTTATGAAAAACAGAACAACGGTCATCATCGCACATCGGCTCGAAACCATAAAGTCAGCCGACCAGATAATCGTTATCAGTCAGGGAAAAATCATCCAGTGCGGAACACACCACGAACTCTTCAACGCAGGCGGCTACTACCACGACGCTTTACTCCTGCAACAGGAGAGAACTTTATGAAAATATTTATTCGTCTCACATCCCTCGTCAAGCCATACTTCTGGTGGATAGCACTCGCAGCTCTTATAGGATTTGCAACCACTGGAAGCGGTATCGGCTTACTTATGACGTCAGCCTACATCATCGCAAAAGCAGCCTTACAACCGCCGATGGCAGCTCTGCAACTCGGAATTGTCGGGGTAAGAGTTTTCGGTCTTGCCCGTGGAGTGCTTCGGTACGCCGAACGCCTGATCTCCCATAACATCACTTTCAAAATTCTCTCAAAACTTCGCTTATGGTTTTATGACGCCATCGAACCACTTGCGCCTGCACGCCTCATGCACTTCAAAAGCGGTGATCTGCTGCAGCGCATAGTCGACGACATCCAGAGCCTTGAAAACATCTACACAAGGGTCTTAGGCCCACCCCTTACCGCAATACTCGTTGCCGCTCTGATGTGGTTTCTTCTCGGCATCTACTCCATGCAGGCTGCACTGCTCATTCTCTTTTTTCATCTGCTGGCAGGCATAGGCGTCCCGCTTTTCACCCGACAGTTAAGCCGCGGCCTCTCAGTAGGAATCATGGACCATAAAACCACCCAGCAAATTCTTGCGCTCGATTTCTTTCAAGGCATAGGAGAACTTCAGGTATACGGAAAGCTTCCGGGACACCTCAACAATATGCGCTCAACCGAAAAAAGCAAGCTCCTGCTCCAGAGAAAAAACGCCCTTATAGAAGGCATGCATGAGTCGCTCACCGGTATTCTTATGAACGGCGCGATCATTGCAATATTATGGGCACTCGTCCCCTCCGTCTCCTCCGGCGGGATAAACGGCATTTCCCTTGCCGTCATAACCCTGGCCGTAATAGCATCGTTTGAACCGTTTCTCCCTCTCCCAGCATCAATCAAGCATCTTGAGGCAGACACCCATGCAGGCGAACGCCTTTTTGAAATTCTTGATGCAAAACCGGAAACTAAAGCCCCGTCATCTCCAATATCCTTCCCGGCACATCATGATATAACAGTGGAAAACCTCAGCTTCACTTACCCGGGAAGCATTACAAAAACACTCGATACTATCTCTTTTTCAGTACGTGCAGGACAGCACATTGCCATAGTAGGACCAAGCGGAGCTGGAAAATCAACAATAACATCTCTTTTTATGCGCTTCTGGAACGCTTCGGAAGGGCAAATTACCATCGGCGGGAATAATATCACTCTTTTGGATCCTGAAGAACTTCGCCGCAACATCTCTCTTGTGTCACAGCGCACCTACCTTTTTGCCGAAACAATTCGCGAAAACCTGCTGCTTGCCAAGCCCGAAGCATCAGATGAAGAGCTCAAAAAAGCGCTTTCTGCAGCAGGGCTAAGCCAATTCCATTCAAAATTGGATGAATGGACAGGCCAGCACGGCATGAAACTCAGCGGAGGCGAAAGACAGCGCATAGCCATTGCCCGTATCCTGCTCCAAAACGCACCGATAGTAATTCTTGATGAAGCCACGGCGAACCTGGATGGTCTGACCGAAAAAGAGGTTACCGACACCCTCAACACCATTACAGCAGGCAAAACACTCATCACTATTACTCATCGCCTGAAAGCAATGGAGCAGTACAACAACATCCTTGTACTCGATAAAGGCATCATAACCCAGTCAGGCCAACACCATGAGTTGATGGACCATAGCGGACTCTACAAGCGGATGTGGAACCTGCAGCACGAGAGGCCGAACCTCTGATAACTTACTAATGTTTGTTCATATAGTGCAGATGCTCAGTATCAAACCCGGAGGATTTAGCATGAGCTACTAATTCCGTCAACAGCCCGGAATCCATTTGCGGTTCCCTGGACAAAATCCAGAAATACGACCGGTCACGCCCGCACACCATCGCCCAACGATACCCCTCCTTATCAAGCTCAATAACATTGTAACTGGCATAAAAGGGGCCGAAAAACGATACCTTCAAAGCCCCTTGATGGACATCACCGACAAAAACCCCCCGCCCCTTAATAGTTTTCCACTTATTATTTTTAGTATCATACCCCTTGTTGAGCACTTTAACACTTCCATCCTCGGCAAGTGAATATTCCGCCGAAACCTGCTCAAGCTTCTTCTCAAACGAGTTATCTATTCGGGCAACTTCATACCATGTTCCCAGAAAACGATCAAGACTGAAATTATCAACCACCTTAACTCCTTCAGGAATACCCGTACATCCTGAAAGCAGCAACGCCACAAGCAAAAACAGTTTTTTCATCATGGATTCAAGGATTATTATGGTAAAGAAGCAACCATCCTGCACGCCTCCCCGGGATACTCGATTTCAACCGTAGAGTGATAAAGGCCATGAGCCTCCACAATCATTCTGATCTGCTCCTTAAGTTTCATATACGCTTCAACATCAAGCAGAAGTTCCACCTCAAGGTGAGCAGTAAAAACTGAATGAACACCATCAAGCGACCATATATGGGCATGATGCACAGCTCGAATATGCTGTAACTGCTCGATTTCCCTGGTAATGACAGAAAGATCCTGTTCAGTTGGAACCGCCTGAAGAAAAACCGGCACCATGGTTTTGAGATTTTTTACCACACCGCCAAGAATATATAGGGTAATCATAGCAGCCAGAACCGGATCAAGTACAGGAACATCCCAGAACATCAGAATAACGGCAACAACAAGCACAGTCACCCATCCAAGCACATCTTCCAGTAAATGCAGGGAAACAACTTTAGCATTCATCCCCTTCTCCTTAGACAATCTTGCCATAGCAATGCCGTTGACAGTAACACCTGCAAGAGCAAACAGTATCATCCCCTTTGCATCAGGGTGATGAGGAGCAAAAAAGCGAGGCACAGCCTCTGCAAGAATAAAAAGCGAACTGGTAAGCAGAACCACCGTACTGATCAAGGCCCCAAGAAGCGAAAACCGTTTATAACCATAAGAATAACGCAAGCTGCTTTTACCAAGTGATATCCGCTCAAAATACCATGCCTGACCAAGCGCAAACGAATCACCAAGATCATGAACAGCATTGGCAAGAATTGCAGTACTGCCAGTTATAAGCCCACCGGCAATTTCAATAACAGCAAATCCAAGATTAAGAAAGAAAGCCATCCTGATGTTTCCTGATGCATGATGGTGGTGGTGATGATGACCATGTCCCTCATGCGTATCAACCTCTGACACTGAATTGCTCATTAAATAGGGTGCGCCCCCCTGTTTTTCGTTACTATACCAAGTCTAACACCTCAAACTGCCTTAAGCGTTCAAATTTCAACCGGTAAAGCCTCATTATTCAATCAAACACTATAGTCTTTTTACCGTTCACAAGAATACGATGCTCCGCATGAAGTCGAAGAGCTTTGGCAAGCACAAGACGCTCAAGGTCCCGCCCTTTTCTGACAAGATCATCAAGCGTATCCTTGTGGGTTACCCTCATGATATCCTGCTCAATAATCGGCCCTTCATCAAGTTCCTCAGTAACATAATGACTCGTAGCGCCAATAATCTTGACTCCCCGTTCATAAGCCTGCCGATAAGGGTTCCCGCCAACAAACGCAGGCAGAAATGAGTGATGAATATTGATGATTCTATGTTGATATCGCTCGACAAACTGCGGAGAAAGCACCTGCATATAACGGGCAAGTACTATAGTATCAATAGCGTCATTATTCAGAAGATCAAGTTCCTGCAACTCCACCTTTTCTTTGTTATCCCTGCTTATAGAAAAAACATGGAAAGGAATACCATATTGCGCGGCAAGCGGTGCAAGGTCAGGATGATTTGATATGATCAGCGCAATATCAACAGCAAACTCCCCGACACGGTTACGCCAGAGAAGTTCAAGAAGGCAGTGGTCATATCGAGATACAAAAATCGCTATCCTTGTCTTAAGCCCGGTCAACTGAATTGTCCATGAAGCACCGAACTCTTCTGCCAGAGGTCTGAACGCATCTTCAAGTTCAGATACAGACGTTGAAAGCCTTTCATCACTCCATAGTACCCTGACAAAAAAAATCTTTTCAACAGGATCAACATGCTCATCCAGATCAAGAATATTTCCACCACGCTCATAAATAAAATGAGAAATGCGCGAAACAAGCCCTGCACGATCCGGACACGACAAAAGCAGAATTACCCCCGACTCAGGTATGGACATTATATTCTTATTGAATTGAGAGAACGGCTTTCATTTGATAAAACAAGAAGTTGCAAGGCTCAGAAAATTTAATGTATTTTCAGAACTAATTGATAGTCATTTAAAAATTCTAAGGCATACCATTGTCATAAAAAGCGGTCGATCAGCAATTTCATGATTGATAAAAGAAAGCATGAAAGTTTTTTTAAAACAACCCCCGGTTTTCTGGATTATACTCAGCCTCACAGCCATACTCTACATCACAAACTTCAGTATCAATGCCATATGGACTGAAAACGAAAGTCTCTATGCCGAATCCGTAAGAGAAATGGTCGAGAAAGGAAATTTTCTTGACATCAACTACAATTACCAGCCGCGCTTCAACAAACCACCCCTTACCTACTGGCTCATCGCCTCCTCTACAGGACTATTCGGCATGAATGAATTTGCAATCCGGCTCCCGATAGTTATCCTGGCATTCTCGACAAACCTGCTTGTCTGGTCAATAGCACGTATGCTCTATGGCGAAAAAACTGCACTGCTGGCCTTCGCCATGCACGCCATAAGCATTCAGTTCATTGTAGGCAAACAATATGCCTCCCCCGAAATACCCCTGACCTTTTTCTTCACCCTTTCCCTTTATTTTTTCCTTAAAGGGCATCTGTCCGGTAAAACCAGACACTATATGTTCGCAGCAGTTGCACTCGGTCTGACCGTACTGACCAAAGGATACCCCTATATCATAGTCATAGGTGGCATCATCATCATGTATCTCCTTATAGAATCAGACTTTCAATGGATCAAGTTTTACCATAAAATAAAAGAGCTGAAACCACTTTATTTCGTGGCGATTGTCAGCATCATCGGGTTAAGCTGGATTGTCCTTATGTATTTCCATTATGGAAACGATTTTCTGACCATTCTCAATGAGGAAACTTTTTCACGTGCGTTACCTCAGGATGCTCTCGGACTTGAAGATTTGTTTTTTTATCCCGGAGTCATAATCTGGAGCTTTTTTCCATACTCCCTGCTTTTTGTCTATGCCTGTTTCCATTATCTCTTCACCATCCGCAATAGAAAGGATATCGCCTTCGGGTTATCCTGGCTGATTGTCATGCTCATTATCTTCACACCAGCACATGAGAAACTGCCAACCTATTTCATCCAGTCTCATCCAGCTCTTGCACTTATCTCAGCAAGTTTTATTACCCGTTATAAACCTGAAGGCAATTTATCAACCCGACTTTGGAACATTGTCTTTATCTTACCTGCTGCAATAGGAATCATCCTGAGCACAGCGATTATCATAATCTTCAAGCTCCCCATTTTCTATAACCTGATTACAGCAATTGCATTATTAATTATTATCATTGCATCTCTTCCCCAGAAAAGCATAACAGGTACTTCTTCAACCATAACTGATATCCGTAACCTCCGACCCTTTATCGGCACCTTCAGCGCACTCTTGATTTTCAGTACAGGAGTGCTCCCAATGCTTGAAGAACGTCGTCCTATTGATATCATCGGTAGTGTTATTAACCAGAGAAACCATATTCCAAAGCAAATTCCACTCTACCTTCAAGATAACCTGATCCACAATCTCCCCTTTTATGCCGAACGAAAAGTAATACCCGAATCAATACCAATGGAAGTGCTTAAACATACGCCCCTGCTGACGTTGATTCAATCAAAAAATGTTCCGGATTCACTTCATTCATCAGTCATATGGAATGGCCTGATCTATAAACGACGAAGCAGCGAATCCCGTCTGCTGCTATTTATGGAAAGCTATCTCAAAGCAAAAGAGGGCAATATGAGTGGATTTACCGATTACAGCCTTATCTACAAAAAGCAACGAACTGCATTGCAATCATTATGAATCGAGCTTTTCATTGGAGCATAGCAAGCACGGCAGTTATACTCCTCTGCGTTATCAGTTATATCTTTGCAGACATCAGGGTTGCGTTATATTTCCATACACTCAATGATACATTGCTTTATAAAGCCTTTAACGTCATAACAGACTTTGGCGAATCCCAATGGTACCTCATCGCAGGGATACTTATCTTTATAGTGTTTCGCAAAAAAAACTCATTCAGAGCATATTCCGGCCTTTTCCTCTCCCTCTCAGTTGCAGTTTCGGGAATCAGTGCGGATATTATCAAATATTTAGCAGGCAGGGCAAGACCTATCCTCTATTTCAGTGACAGGCTCTTTGGATTCAGCAGCTTCCATTTGGACTACGAATGGATATCTTTTCCCTCCGGACATGCAGCAACGGGCTTCAGTGTAGCCTTGGTTCTTATGACACTTTACCCGAAATGGAGGATACTCTTCCTCCTAGCAGGTTTATTGATAGCATTCAGTCGAATTTTTCTAACCCAGCATTATATCAGCGACGTTATTTTCGGCTCCTTTTTAGGCATTGCCTCAACAATTCTGCTGTATCACTATTATTTCAAAACAAAATTAGATGTCGCTGAACCCCATAAAAACTGAAACCACCGTGCTTCTGGGCGCACTCGGAATCATTGTTCTTACCAGTTTCTTTTTAGGTCTTGGTTCCGCCCCGCTGTTTGATGTCGACGAAGGAGCATTCAGCGAGGCAACCCGCGAAATGATTACCAGTAAAAATTATTTGACAACCTATCTGAACAACGCACCCCGGTTCGACAAACCAATCCTTATTTACTGGCTACAGCTTGTGTGCGTCAAACTTTTCGGCATAAACGAATTCGCCTTCAGACTCCCCTCCGCCCTTGCCGGAACAGCCTGGGCCTCATCAATTTTTTTCTTCGTCCGTAAAGAATTCGGCAACCGCAAAGCATTTATGTCTGCAGCATTAATGGCAATGTCACTTCAGGTTATCATTATCGCCAAAGCAGCCATTGCCGATGGCCTTCTGAACTGTTTCCTTACCATAACCATGCTGGCAATCCTCCAGCATATCAGAACAGGCTCAAAACACAGCATTCTGTTTGCCTTCGCTGCCGCAGGGCTCGGGATGCTCGCCAAAGGACCAATAGCCATCCTTATACCCGTTGCCGTTTCGTTTTTATACTGCCTGCAGGACGGCTCACTGAAAACATGGATCAGAATGATCCTAAACCCCTTGGGCATAGTTCTCTTTCTCTTGATAGCCCTTCCATGGTATATACTGGAATATCAGGATCAAGGCATGGCTTTTATAGAAGGCTTTTTTTTCAAACACAACCTGAGCCGCTTCAACACGTCATTTGAAGGACACTCAGGTTCAGTACTCTATTACATTCCAGTCATTATCGTCGGAATGATCCCATTCACAGGCCTTTTCTTTACCGTTCTGCTCAACATAAAAACATTACTTACCGACACTGCAAACCGGTTTCTATTCATCTGGTTTGTCTTTGTTTTTGTGTTTTTCTCCCTCTCCGGCACAAAACTGCCACACTACACCATCTACGGCTACACCCCCCTTTTTATACTCATGTCCAGAGCAATGCCACTGATCAAACATCCCGGACGTTTTGTCGTATGGCCGCTTCTCATGCTTGCCCTGCTAGCCGGGCTCCCCTTTCTGCTGCCAATAGCGTTACAGAACATTGACGATATATTCATCAAAGCAATTCTGAGGGGAGGAATAGAGCTCACAGGCCAGCATCATATACTCATCATCATGGCCACCATGCTCGCCATCACGGCCATCCAATTCATCCCTCGATTTTCCATTGCCGGCAAACTGATTTCTACAGGAGTGGTATTTTCATTGCTCATCAATATCTACCTTATGCCCCTTGCAGGAAAACTCCTCCAGGAACCAGTAAAAGAAGCCGCCCTGCTTGCTAAAAAAGAGGGTTACAAAATCGTGATGTGGGAAGTCTATAACCCCTCTTTTTTAGTATATTCCGAATCTTTTGCTGAAATACGAGCCCCAAAGCAGGGTGAAGTTGTGTTGACAACAGTAAAAGAACTCAATACTCTTGGAAAAAAGACGGTACTCTATAGCAAATTCGGCATTGTGCTGGCAAAACTAATACCATGAATCCGACACCATGAAGCTTTCGGTCGTCATACCGGTCATGAATGAGGCTGAAAACATCAAACCATTATTTGCCGCGCTTGCAAATTCACTCGCAGCTGTTGAGCACGAAATCGTGCTCGTTGACGATGGCTCCACCGACGGCACCGTCGCCGAAATACAAGCCAATGCCCCACCAAACGCTCATCTGGTTGTCCTCAATAAAAATTACGGCCAGACAACCGCAATGGCTGCCGGAATCGACCATGCCAGCGGCGAACTGATAGCCACAATGGATGGCGACCTGCAGAACGACCCATCGGACATCCCGATGATGATGCAGTACCTGTACAACAACGATCTTGATGTCGTTGCAGGAAGACGTGCAGGACGGCAGGACGGCATGATTCTCAGAAAAATTCCAAGCAAGATAGCCAATGCCATCATCAGAAATTTAACCAACGTTCACATCCACGACTACGGATGCACCCTGAAGGTCTTCAAAAAAGAAGTTGCAAAAAATCTAGGCCTTTATGGAGAGTTGCACCGCTTCATTCCCGTTCTTGTACAACTCTACGGCGCCAGAATGGAAGAGGTTGACGTCCGGCATCACCCAAGGAAATTCGGCACATCAAAATACGGAATAGGCCGCACATTCAAGGTACTGAGCGACCTGTTATTCATGGTCTTTTTCCAGAAATACAGTCAAAAGCCAATGCACCTCTTCGGCACCCTTGGCTTTTTATCCCTGTTCATAGGCATCGCCCTTAACCTCTACCTTCTTGCCTTGAAAATATTAGGCGAAGAAATCGGTGGACGTCCATTGCTCTCCCTCGGCATCATCATGACCTTTATCGGCATACAGCTCATTACCACCGGATTTATTGCCGAATTCATCATGCGCACCTACTACGAGTCTCAAAACAAGAAACCCTATATCGTAAAAAAGATCGTTGGCAAACAATAACCAAGGCCTGAAAAAGCTGCTCAAGCCACTTCTCCAGCTTCTTGTAACCGCTCTGGCCCTTTATCTGGTATTTAAAAAAACCGATATTGCAAAACTTGGCAATATCATCCGCGGAGCAAACCTCTGGTATCTCCTGCTGGCCCTCGTATTTTTCAACATCTCCAAGTTATTCAACGCAATACGCTTAAACCGCTTTTTCAAAGCTATCGGCATTAATCTTTCGCCCGTTTACAACCTGAAGCTCTACTATCTCGGCATGTTCTACAACCTTTTTCTGCCAGGTGGTGTTGGCGGTGACGGCTATAAAATCTATGTACTGCAGAAAAACCACGGTCTTAAAATGATCAATGTCTTTCATGCCGTTTTATGGGACAGAATCTGCGGAATCTTTGCGCTTGTTTTCCTCTCAATTATCCTTCTGCTTCCCAGCAGTTTCGCCTTGAAATATCCCCACCTGATCCCATATTCATGGGGTTTGCTCGTTATCATCTACCCCTTCGCACTGCTCCTGAACAAACTGTTCTATAAACAGTTCATCAGGGTATTCACCATCACCGCCATAGAATCGATGCTGGTTCAGATAACCCAGGTCATAACGGTATTCTTCATCCTCAAAGCCATATCACAGCACGCCAACATCATCGATTATCTTGCCATCTTCCTGATATCATCAATAGCCACCATTATACCAATCACCATAGGAGGAGCCGGCGCCAGAGAAATAACCTTCTTTTACCTGCTCGAAACCATTCACATCGAAACCAGCACAGGTATTGCACTGTCACTCATCTTCTTTGCCATTTCCGCGCTCTCATCACTGGCAGGTATTCTGACCAGAATCCATCACGAAAAAAAAGCACCCGACCAATCAACAACACCATAAAACCATAGCACAGCAATTACAATTTCAATCCTGCCGCTTACTCAGTTCAAAATCCCTCAACTTAATCTGCAACTGCTCTTTATTATTCCACACCCGCTTCTCCACCGAATACACCATGGAAAATACCGGACGCGAACGCGCCGTTAGTTCGCCATAAACATCCGGACGATCAAACCCTATTACCTCGAAAACCCGTCCGTTGACATCCTTCACCGAAAATTTCACATGCCTCTCCCGAAGAAGTTTCGGCTGACCATACAAGCTAAGCCCCTCTGAAATAAACAGAGGCTCCCTGTTACCATGGCCAAAAGGCTCAAACTGCTCAAGCACATTGAGAAACTTTATCGTTATATCCTCAAGCGC
>Ga0194037_1000611_pt1 | contig 27486 bp, 28 predicted proteins | sample JunL306m_MetaG_FD_148653 | JGI IMG/M metagenome (GOLD analysis project Ga0194037, IMG submission 148653) | Anoxic zone freshwater microbial communities from boreal shield lake in IISD Experimental Lakes Area, Ontario, Canada - Jun2016-L304-6m | ecosystem: Environmental > Aquatic > Freshwater >...
CTCGCTTTTGGTAGGTTAGGGTTGATAGAATAGGCCATAGCAGGCCTCCTTTCGTTTCTGTAACTTATTTAGTAGTAATTACAGTATACGGAGTGCCTGCTTTTTTGTTTAGTTATGTTGCAAAGGTTGTGAGTTACTACGGTTGCCATTGACAAATTAGCGTTTTTAGACTATAGTAAATATATAAAAGTTACATAAAAAATAAACATTGCGCTGACATATAATCATGACCGAATACTACGAGTCTAAAACCGAAAGACATAAATCAATCCAGGATGAAATTCCCGATCAAGTTCGAGAAATGTCAAAAAAAGTATTACATAATACTATGCGCGATACAGATAAAATGGCAAAACGTTTTGAGTATTTAAAAGAGCACACCGAAGATAAGATACACATACGCACTAAAAATTTAAAAGAAATTGTCGATTTTAATTCATTTTGGTGCCATCCAGATTGTTCGGTAGGTCGCAACCAGGCTGTACGTGGTTCAGACATTGACGGTGGTATCGTCGTCACGAATCAACCGACCACACCAGAAGAACGCCAATTATTTGTTAATGAACTAAGGCTGCAAGGATTTTCGTGCTTCACGCCAGAAGAAAAGGCCGACTTAGCAGCTATTGAAGAATCTGGTAATTATGCGGAGGCTGGCTTTAAAAGCAAATATGACATAATTGAAGCTTCATCAAAAGCCAGATTGGAAACTATTAATTTTATGTCGGTCAAAGAAGTACACGATACAATCGACCAAGGTTTACCAGCGATAATGAACAAATTGAAAGTATTGGCCGCTGGTCGAGAAATCAGATAAAAATCAACTAATAAACAAAAACGGTCTATCACAGCCCGTTTTGTTTTAGGTATGACAAATATTTAACCGCCGATCCATAAACGTCAGCGATGTATGTTTTGTCCAACCAAGTCGGCTTGTCGTCGTACAGATAGGCCCGAATCGACGACAGCGGATAGTCCAACCAATTATCTGCAGCCACGTGGACACGTCGGCTGACATTCAGCAAATCATCAGGTTTTACGGCTGATATTTCGTAATCTTCGTCGTTTATAACGTCCCCGACACCATATTCGTCAAAATAATACAGATTATACCCAACTACAATATTTTTCACGAACTTTTTCACCCCATCATCACTAGTCTGATTCATCAGCAAACTAAAATGATCCGGTGTCAGGCAGTATGCCAAAACTCGAACCGAATCATTGTTGAATAAATATTTTTCTAACAGCAACAGGAAAAATTTGTAATCTATGTCGTTGTCATAGACCACTCCACCACTATTGCCCTTAAATATTAATTGATAATAATCTGCTTTTGTTATATTTTTTACCACATTTTGATTTGACATGATATTACCCCCACCATAAATTTGTTAAGACAGGGATACTACCCTGCATTGATAGTTGTACCTAAGTTCTATCTCAGAATATATCACGTTATTAAATTTGTAAAGCAGTTCAATAATAATTATATTCCCACCTCTATAATAATCGATTAATATTGATAAAATGTGACAAAATAATATTCTAAAAGCTTAGGCTCATGATATATTAAGTATATGACTAAAACCATAAACATTAATAAACAAGTCGGTAGAACAAACAAAAAGATATTAATAACTTCGCTGATTGTCTTATCCCCAGTCATTTTATTCGTTATATACGCTTTATATAATCTTGTCTCAGCCCCCATGTTAGACCGCGCCGATCATGATAGATTTAATACTTTAGACACACAAATGCATAGTTTATTTGACAAAATAAAAGTTGCTTCGAATAGCAATGAGAGATGGAGTTATTCGTCAATCTGCGAAAGCCAGCTTTCTGGAGATTGGCCTACAGGAAAATATATCTGTACAACACTAATGTCAACAAACAAAACAGTTCGTTCCGTACGAGAGTTGAATGATTTACAAGAAAAATATTTTCCACTAGTAAACAGCTCTAACGTATTTATTGGTTCAAACGGATCAGATATACAATCTACAGAAGCATATAGTAAAAGATTTGCAGTAAGCTTGGCTTATAAAGACCTTACGGAAATAAAGTCAAATACTAAATGCATATACACTATTCAACTAAACCAAACACCTACAAATACAAACTATCAAAAAAATAATAGTAATCTCGGCTATCTAATTGACGGTGGTGAAGGCATAGTAGATATAACATTGAGATGCAGTGATATAGCTCGTAATTACTGGTATGCCTTGTCAAACTCAAACACGGAACCAGTACTAGATACGGTGCAGAAAAAATAACAAGTATCCATGTTAGATTTTGATTAATATTAGAATAACATATAGTGTAGCTATAATTACAATAAGGCTTAGTGTAATTACAAGGACAGTCATACCTACCTTACTCTCAACAACATTATCGTGCACTGGTATTCGACTGGCTATAGCTGAAGATACCGAAGCTCCCTTTACAGAAGGGCTGTCTATAGTGGATTTATCATTATTCGAATTGACGATATTGTTACTAGACCTGTATAAATCAGTTAGATTAAGAGTAATGTCCTGTAATTTATTCTCAACGGGCTGATTAGACTTTACTTCACCTACAGCACTCGACAGGCTATAATCGCTGCTTGAATCATCTTCAATATTGATGGCTGTATTCGGTTGATTATTCGAAATAACACTAGGTTTCCTTATTTCAATCACCTGATACAAATCTATCTCTTCACCCGAATATGAGGTTCCAAGCAAATGAACAGCATGATATCCATCCTCTAGGTTACCAGGCAAAGTTATGTCAACATCAAGCGATCCGTCGTTGTTTGCAATGAAGTTACCCAAAGAGACACTATCGGAATGAATCTCAATCATCACTGATGATAACGGTTGTAGCGACCCAGCGCTGAGTTTTGCAGCTATTATAAAACCGCCACTTAAGCTATTCCGAATCGATACGAAGTTGGAAATAATCTGTTTTGGGTAGTTATGATAGCTATTCGGCAACCAATACACCGACGGCTCAGGGGCTACAACAGATTGATCGGGACAGACTACTATGCCTTTACCGCAATAATCATAATCCATAATATTCCCAACTGAGCTCAATATAGAGCTGGCGTCTAACTGATGCCCTAACGAATTAGGATGAAAACTTTCATTACCAATAAACCTAAACCATTTTGAATCGTTTAACATATTACTATCATCACCCAGTGCAATTGAATTCATAGATCTAACTACAGACGGCTGAGCACTACCACAAAGCGCAAAATCACCAAAACTATCTTGAATGTCCACATATTTAATACCGGCTGCTTTGGCGGCCGCAGATATCACTTCATTTAGATAAACAATGCCTTCATCCATAAATTTTCTTTCGGTTTTGTCTAATAAATTCCCTACCAACCAACTACAATTACCATTAGGAATAATGGTTTTCGGATAGCCTATGGCGTATATCTTCGAATTTGGCGAAGATAAATGGATTTGTTGGTATGTGCTCACTAGGGTGTTAAAAAGAGATTTAATCTCGACTGCCGTTTGCTCTTTGCCGCGACTTGTACCAGCAAAACCACAAGTCCCAAGCCCTATGCATGATTTAAGCTTGGTCATAAATCCAGCATCATTGCCACCTATGCCTATAGTTATTATTTTAGGTTGATATATCTGAACAAAAGTGTCTTGATGAACCCTACCTTGAATAAAATTATCTTTTGCGGTATTTTGCGCCAACACTCTATCAATAGAGTTAAGGCCACTTAAACTTAGTCGATCAGTCTGACCGTAGTATAGATTATCATTGCCCATGATATCTTTAGTCATCGCCCCCGAACAGGCCACACTCCTCATATAAGTCGGATCAATATGCGACCATTGCGCAATAATAAATGGATACGACCGTGTGCTGACATGGCATTTTTCATACTCATCGTTAGTACCAGCCATATAATACGAATCGTCCGTTTCGCCTTCACCACTTGTAAACGAATCGCCCAACGCCAGATAATCTAGCCTTTGCCCGCCATACCCTGCAGCTCTTAGTGACACTTGTTTCATATATCCCGTATATGACATAGCAAAGAAACTCAACTCACCGCCTTCACTATTAAATCTTGGATGCGCCGCGTACTTAAACCGGTTTATAAAATCTTCGGTATTTATCCTGGCCTCTTTACATGGATTATGTACTGGCGGCATTAACCACATATTTTCATCAGTTGTTGTATCCCCACAATCTGAATTAACACTAAAAATCCTTAAGTCGGTGTTATAACCAGCAAAGGCAATATTTTTCCCATCATCACTGACGGAAATATCAAAAGATGGGTCCATTCCGCTTCCAAAATAGTAGATTGCCATCGATATTCTTTTCATCTCAAGCGTTTTTACATTCAACAACCCTATTCCGCGCCCATGAAACTCAACCGCCAACCAGTCGCCATTATCAGACGATCCGAACCCGCCAATTGGCCAAGCGTAATTATCAGCACCAAAAGTATCAGTCGTACTTTTAAAAACATAGTCGGGGCTTGACGCATCGAAGTTATATTCCAAAGTCGATACAATATGTGTATCTATCACAGGTTTTAATCGACCACTAAAATTTTTATAAATCACCAGTGACCTAGAAGGGCTATCTGTTAAATACTCTTTTACCGCCAGAGAATCACTACCTGGTAAATATAAGCAACTATCATATACATAGCAGATCCCGTTTATTTTATACATTTTTGAGTCATATTTGAATCCAACTGCAGCGCTGTAAGCACTGCCACTACCAACAAAATAAGTACCAAACCGCACACTATCACCCTCTGCCATGCAAAGTTGCTTGAACCCAGGCTCATTCATAACTTCTTTTGTTTGATAATTACCTTCGCACAAACCAACTGACACATAGTTAGATTCATTCACAGAATTAACTATAGGCGCGGCATTTACCCACGACCAATCATCCGATTTATTGTCGGCGCTGACTGAATTTGCAACCATCAAGGAAGTTACTGATGACACTACGGTCACCACTGTCAATAATATTGTAATTAGTTTTGAAAATTTAGTACCCACTTACATATTTTCCTTAATTATCTAGATAATTTCATACTACGCCTTAAGTTTCGTCTAAGCAATAGCTAATATTAACAATTCAGTAGTTTTTGCAAAGTCCGTCCTTGCAAAAAAATAGATTATGAATTTGTGTTAGAATATAACAGATGAAAATACTCGGAATTGAATCAAGTTGTGATGAAACCGCAGCGGCTGTCGTACAAGACGGACGGATACTTTTAAGTAGCGTTGTTAATTCGCAAATCGATATTCATGCTGTTTATGGTGGCGTCGTACCCGAAGTTGCTGCGCGCAGTCATATCGAGGTTATCAACCCCGTAATCAACCAAGCCTTATCTGACGCCAAATTGACTTGGGATGATATCGACGCCATTGCTGTGTCATACGCCCCCGGTCTGATTGGATCATTGTTGGTCGGCACCTTGGCCGCCCGAACTTTGGCGATTTTAAAAAACAAACCCTTGTACCCTATTCACCATGTCGAATCACATGTTTACGCCAATTTCCTAACGGAAGTAGGGATTGGGGATCAGGAAATAGGAAATAGGGAGTTGCCAAATTCTAATAGCCAAATTCTAATAGCCACTTCTGCTCCCGCCTTCCCTGTCCTAGCCCTTATCGTCAGCGGTGGTCACAGCCAGCTAGTATTATTCCGCGACCACGGTGATTACGAATTATTAGGCCAAACCCAAGACGATGCCGTAGGTGAAGCTTTTGACAAAGTTGCTAAAATTTTAGGCCTAGCCTACCCCGGTGGCCCATCAATCGCCCGCGCCGCCCTAAACGGCAATCCAACGAAGTATAAATTACCCAAATCAAAATTATCAGGCAAATACGATTTTAGCTTTTCAGGCCTCAAAACCGCCGTCTTACGGGCCGTTCAGCACGAAACGGGCGTTGACTTCACTTTTCCGTCCACAGGCCTTGCACAGCGCTTAAATGACGTCCAGCGGGCCGACTTTGCCGCCAGCTTTCAACGCACAGCGATTGAAACTTTGGTCGACAAAACCGAACGTGCTTTTTACGATTTTGGCGCCAAATCAGTCGTTATTGCTGGTGGAGTCGCCGCCAACGCCGAATTACGCCGAATTTTGTCCGAACGTATTCCAATTCACATCGATTACGCTCCATCTGAACTGTGCACCGACAATGCTGCCATGGTCGCATCGATGGGATATTATTATTCGTTAAAAAAACAACCAATTAGCCCCTATGAATTAGAGGTCATACCCAGTTTGTCGATGGCTCATATAAATTAGTTACTTACGTAGTTTTTTAATCGTTTTTTTAACCTTTTCCAAGGTTTTCTTGGTGTAATAACGAGGCTTGGCAATAGGAATTTCCCAAGCACCGGCAAACTGAACTATCTCACCACCAAACGTCTTTTTAAATACCGTAAAACCACTTTTTTCATCGACTTTATCATCACTCTCCGAAATACCATACAAATCAAAATATTTTTTACCTGCCCGTTTAGCATCAATAATCATATAACTAATTAGTGGCGCACTAGCTTGCAAACTGTTATCAGACAAATCGCGTCCTACGTGGGCATAATATCTGGTATCTTCATCTTCGTAAACCAATGCCGCAACCTCAATATTACCATCACGAGTCGCGGTAAATAACGATGCGTTGCCAGTTTGAACTAGTGATTCAAACATTTTGTCAAAGAAAACCTTGTCACGAATATAAAAATGCTTTTCGCCTGATGAAATTTTTAATAGTTTATAGAATACATCTAAAGTTTCGCGAGTGTTACTTTTAGCCATCACTAGACCCTTTTTGTCGTAATTCCGGTGTTGTTTGCGGCGTGATGCGCTCATGTTACCAATAATCGCCTCTTCACTTTGGCTTAAATCAATTCGAAGTGTCCGATACGCTTGGCGGTGAGTACCTTTGTGCGTAAATAGACGCCCAGCAGTCGCTGTATCAATCGGCGGTGTTAATTCAATATTAACAACATACGCGCCTAATGCCGATGCCTTTTCTTTAAGGTCTTTGACAGCTGATAATAAGGACTTTTCATCAACTGCATAAGGACCATACGGCACATAAACATGAGTTCCGAATCTGTCATGTTCAACCATACCAACATACAACCAACCCTGTCCGCTTCCCTCGATAATCGTTCGACCTAGTAATATTTGAAATTTTTTCCAGGTTTCAGATTGCAGTATGTGAGGTTTCATATACTCTTGATTATACCATCGATTTTATCTTGCGAATGACCTTTTTAGCCATTGGAAGCCCACGAACCCAAAGGCCATAAAAAGCTGATAATGGATAGTCAAACGTTCCTACCAGATTCGTCTCTTTGTCAGACCAGCCTGTTTTGTATGTATTGATACCACCACCTATTAAACCGCCAAAATCATAACGATCCAGCCCCCACTCCTTACACTTACGAAGTGCGTACCATTTAAGCGTGTAATTTGCAGACGACTGCTGCCCGATTTCATTCATTGCGCCATATAATTCGTACGCTGTGTTAGCACTGATAGCCAACCACAAAAAACAAATCGGCTGATCATCAATATATGATGCAAATATCGCTGAATGATCACCTAATTTATCAAAAACATCGTAATAATACTGGTCATCATGCAAGTCAAACTTTGCGCGCTTCGAAGTCTGGTGATATACTGCCAAACACTTGGCTAATTCTTCTCGATTTTGCACCATCTTTATCTGAATATTATCATTAGTTGATTTACGAATATATCGTCGGGTTTTTTGAGACATATCTTTTAATAATTCATCTTCGGATTTAGTTAAATTAAGAATAATAGTTTTAGAAACCAATATGTGATTAACTGACTGAATCCAACCTTTTGGAACTGTATATTCTTCATTATCGGGTTCGATAGTCACTACCACTGCATGGTGTTTAGTCTTAGTGTATTTAGCTAGTTGCGTTAATAACTCTTCCCTATTCTCACTATTAGTAATCGGACCGCGCGGAACATAAGCTAACGACCTGAATGGCCAAGGTAAACGACGAATTAGCACCTGTACCGCCCCAACCGAATTAGATTCATCGTCGTTTAAAAATAGCCGATGCGCTTTCCAACCATGCGCAGCTTTTACGTCTCCCCAACCCCATAATTGCAAAGGATGTCCCTCGTTCTCAAGAACATAATCATCCCAACCCTGCCTATCGTGACATTCCAATAACTTCATATATTCATTATACGTCATAAGCTAAATGTTATCAGAATAATATGTGCTTCCAGCGTCCCCCGAGGAACGTCCTCGGTAAGTGATATTTTGGTACAATTTTATTCCCGTATATACTACCTTCTTCCTACTACCTACTACCTACCACCTACCAGCTGTGATATAATGTAAATTGAAAACAAACAGTGAAATAAAAAAGGATTGTGTTTAAAGGGTTTTCACGCGAAAGCCTGAGTGATATTTATGTTTTTTATTTCACGTGTAATATACATACTTTAAGAGATTTAGCCCCACATGAAACTAGCCAAAGCTTACGACCCAAACCAATACGAACCTAACATCTACGCCTTGTGGGAAAAAAGCGAAGCCTTTAACCCAACGGGGAAGGGTGAACCATTCTGCGTCGTAATGCCGCCACCTAATGCCAACGGCAATTTACATATTGGTCACGCTTTGACCGTCACTTTAGAAGATATAATGGCTCGTTATTACCGCATGAAAGGTCGAGACGTTGCCTATATCCCAGGTGCTGACCACGCTGGTTTTGAAACTTGGGTCGTCTTTGACAGGGTTTTAACCGAAAAGGGGATTAACCGCTTTAATTTTAGCCGCGAGCAACTTTACAGCCAAGTTTGGGACTTCGTCGAACAACAACGTGGCAACATGGAGTTACAGCTACGCGCCTTGGGCGTCAGCGCCGACTGGAAAGACTTGGTCTTTACACTTGATAAGAAAGTGGTTAATACCGTCTATGGAACCTTTAAAAAATTGCTTAACGATGGCCTAATTTACAGAGGTGAGCGCATCGTAAATTACAGTACAAAATACCAAACTAGCTATTCCGATATCGAAGTCGACCACAAAAAAGAAAAAGGCACATTATGGCAAATCGCATACCCAACTTATGACAAGATTGGTGAAATTATCATTGCTACAACTCGTCCCGAAACACTTTTCGGCGACACTGCTGTTGCTGTTAATCCAAACGACCCACGCTACAAAGACCTGATTGGTACGCGCGTTTTCTTGCCATTAACAGATAGGGTAATCCCAATTATTGCTGACGAAGCCGTTGATCAAACTTTTGGTACTGGCGCTGTAAAAATTACACCGGCACATGATCCGAATGACTTCGAAATGGGGCAACGGCACAACTTGGAACGTCTACAAGTTATTGATTTTGACGGCAAAATGATTAATGTCCCGCCTCAGTTAATGGGCATCCCAGTTGAAGAAGCCCGTGCTCTAACTTTGGCATTGCTAAAGACCGAAGAGCTTATAAGAGGCGAAACAGCTATCGAACATACTGTTGGCTATGACTACAAAAGCGGCCTGCCGATCCAACCATTAATCAAAGACCAGTGGTTTGTTAAAGTTAAGCCACTGGCGCAACGAGCTAAACAAGCCTTGATTGACGGCGAAATTACTTTTACACCCGAAAGCCGCAAACGAGTCTTGATTCAATACCTAGACAACTTACATGACTGGAACATATCGCGCCAAATCCCATGGGGGATTCCAATTCCAGCTTTCCAAAACATCAATAATCCAGATGACTGGATTTTTGATGAGCGTGTTGACCAAAAAACTGTCTTCGTCAATGGCGCCACCTATCAGCGCGAGGAAGACACCTTTGATACCTGGTTCAGCAGCGGCCAATGGCCATTTATTACCACCGATTTTTTAAGTGGTGGACCACTCAGCCGATTTTATCCTAACAGCGTTATGGAAACCGGTACTGACCTGCTAGACCGATGGGTTGCTCGAATGATTATGTTAGGCCTGTACGTCACCAACAAAGTTCCTTTCAAACACGTTTATTTGCACGGTATGGTTTTGGATGAAAAAGGCCAAAAAATGAGCAAAAGTAAAGGCAACGTCGTCAATCCAATGGAGCTAATCGCCAGTTACGGATCAGATGCGATGCGTCTGGGAATTGTCGCCAACCGTAGCGCCAGTCAAAACCAAGCTTTCAGTACAAACAGGGTAGTTGCCGGCCGAAATTTTTGTAACAAATTATGGAATATCGCTAGGTTTATCGAAGATAAAGTCGGCGAAGACCATAAAAATGTTGAACCAACACCAACAACACCTGCTGACCACTGGATTATTCGCGAATTGACCGCCACTATTGCCGATATTGAGCAAAAAGTTGAAACATATCGCTTTGCCGAAGCCAGCGAAACAATGTACCACACCATCTGGGACGACGTCGCTGACTGGTATATCGAAGCTAGCAAATTACAAGACAATCCAAGTATGTTGGCCTGGGTACTAGACACCAGCCTTAAGATAGCTCACCCTTTTGCGCCATTCGTCACCGAAACTATCTGGCAAACCTTGCCATGGCAAACTAGCCTGCTGATATCAACTAACTGGCCAAAAGCACCAGTATTTGACGATATCGCCGCCGCCGAATTTGCCCGATTAAAAGAGTTAGTTACTGAAATTCGTTTCGTCGACTCTGAACTTCCTGGCAACAAGCGTTACAGCCTGTTGTACCAAAACGACAGCCTAATCGAAGATAATGCCTTGCTAATCCAAAGGATGGCCAAATTAAAAGACGTCCAATCTGTCGATCAAGCCCGCGGTTTACGCATTGCTGCCAGTGGGCGAGAAGCTTGGTTGGATGTTTCAGCCGAGACTATGTCCGAACACCAAATAAACCTTGAAGTTCGCCTAGCACAGACTCACACCGATATCGCCGCTCTTGAAGCACGACTACGCAACAAAGTTTACGTCAGCAAAGCTCCGGCTAACCTGGTTGAAGAATCACGCACTCAATTGGAACAAAAAAAGACGCTTAAAGAGCGCCTCATCCACGAATTAGAAATTCTTAAATAGACGGCCAAGAATATTCACTGCCAAAGGCATTAACCGACAAACGTCGTTGAGCGATATATTTTTTCTCGTCCTCGGTTTTGGCCTGTGAAGCCGGTTGTTGGGCGCGTAAACTAATAGTACCAGATGTAAACGAATCGCTATTAACGTGAGTATGTTGCTCGGGCAATTTCATCCTTATAGATTCAGGGTCAATACTAGTAATTTTTGAAGATGTTTTTGATGCAGCAGCCGATACAGCATTGTCAATTTGAGTGTCATGCGACAACATGCCAAACACCGCTAACAAAGAGACGGTGACGGATAGTGGGTGAGAAAATGCTGATATCATATAGGTTTTTACTTTTTTGTTTTAATTTATAGTACATACTTAACATAGCATAAGCTTGGTTTTTCGTCAAGTATAGGTTGTGTTGGCTGATAGCTACTGGAATTTGGCTATTGGCGCAATCGTAAATTGCCAAATTCCATATTCTAATAGCCAAATACCACTTTCGCCTACGTTCCAAACGCTAATCACACATGATGATAGGGTTTGCCAGCGGCGATCTCTTGGGCGCGGTATATCTGTTCAGACAACATTAAACGCACTAACTGATGCGGAAAAACCAGCTGCGACAACGACCAAACAAAATTTGCTCGGGTATGAACCGTATCGTCAACGCCATATGCACCACCGATAATAATTACGATATCTTTGGAACCCTCTAGTGGCGCCAACAACAGCTTAGACAAGGCAGGCGAATCGATAATCTTGCCACGCTCATCCAACAAGATAACGTAGTCATTAGCATTTAGGTGCGAAATGATGCGCTGTGACTCTTCCTGGCGCGCTCTGTCGTTAGGCAACAGTGAATGTGGTAAAAGTACCCATTCAACAACAAATGGGCGTTTTAAACGCTCTTGGTAACGCCCGATTCCTTCGGCTACCCAAGATTCATGTTTTTTACCAATAGCGATAATGCGAATCATTACAGTCGAATGCGCTCGGCAACAGAGGCCAAATAGTCATTAGTGGCTTCTGACGGTTCTGGCATTGGGTCAAGGTTAACAAAGCCTTGATGCCCAATTGGCACCAAATGAATATGAGTATGTGGCACTTCAAAACCTTTGATAACTACCGCAACCCTGGCAACGTCCATAACTTTGCGCAAATGTAAGGCAATTTTTTGAGCTGTTTTCCATAAATAATCGTAATCATCGGCCTCTAGATCCCAAATTTGATCAATTTGTTTTTTTGGTACAACCAAAGTATGGCCCTCACTAAATGGATGATTAGTTAAAAAAGCGATGACTTGGTCGTCCTCATAAATTTTATGTGATGGGATCTTGCCATTAATGATAAGCGTGAAAATTGATGGTTCTTGCATAGATATAATTATACCCGATAGCCTGGTTTTTGTTATACAATAGCAATATGAAGCTAAAAAAGCTTAAATTGGGTTTCAATGTACAAAAAACAATTGACGGCTTAGTCGACAAATCGATTTTACGTTTTATACCCTATACCGTCAGACCTAATCAAGTGACTGTTATACGTTTTATTTTGATACCAATTGTTTATTGGTTATTGATAAAGGGTTGGTTTGGATTAGCACTATTTACGTTTTTCATTGCCGCCTCAACTGATTTTGTTGACGGCGCTATGGCCCGAACACGGAATCAAATTACCGATATCGGTAAAATTATCGACCCTGTTGCTGACAAATTATTAATCATGACAGTATTACTTTACATCGGTTTTGATTATTTTATTGTTAAAGTTTTCGTCATCGTGATTATTTTGGAGCTAGCGGGAATTTTGCTGAGCATTATCTTTTCAAAGGCAAACGGACGACCAATTGGCGCCAACCTATACGGCAAGATCAAGATGATTTTGCAAAGTTTTAGCGTTGGATTGTTTATTTTAGGCATCTTAATTAACGACTTATTCTTGGTTGTCATTTCGGAAGATTTATTGTTTTTAGCGTTATTATTTGCGTTGTTTTCAGCGATAGAGAACTTGCGAGTTCGAATTTGGCATCCTAAAAAAGGTGATATTAAGATTAGTTTTTAATAACGAGAAAGTGATTTGGTCACGTTCCGCCAAATTAAATACACCCAACTAGGGTGTATTTAATTTGGCGGAGAGAAAGGGATTTGAACCCTTGAGAACGTTACCGCCCTACCGCTTTTCGAGAGCGGCCAGTTCAACCACTCCTGCATCTCTCCGTATTGGTAGGTAGTAGTTGGTAGGTAGTAAGATGGTAGAATTTCAATAACCACATCCTAGATACTAATTACTTTCTATTACATCTTAGCAAATATATTTGTCAGTGGCGAGTGGTCTGACACTGGGTTATCGCCCAGTAATGGCATATACTGGTGATATATCAGTTTGATCGTAAAATCAGGAGGTTTTTATGTTAGACCCACGCGTACAACAACTTGCCAGAAATTTGATTCATTATTCGACCAATTTACAGGCGGGTGAGAAGATATTGATTCAAATGAATAATGACACACTACCCTTGACCAAGGCTTTGATTGAAGAGGTCTATAAAGTGGGAGCAATACCGTTTTTGGAAATTAAAAATGCCCAATTACAACGATCTTTATTAAAAGAAGCTTCGATTGAACAACTGCAATTGACCGCCGGCTGGGAAGCCGACCGCATGAGCAAAATGGATGCATTTATTGCACTGCGAGCCAACGATAACGTTAGCGAACTATCAGATATCCCAAACAGCCAGATGCAATTATTCCAAACTTACTGGCAAAAACCAGTCCATATGGATATACGCATTCCAAAAACAAAATGGTGTGTTTTGAAATACCCAAATAGCGCTATGGCTCAACAGGCAAACATGAGCACCGAGGCTTTTGAAAATTACTTTTTTGACGTCTGTAACCTTGATTATTCGAAGATGGACAGCGCCATGACTCCACTGTATGAGCTGATGAACAAAACAGATAAAGTTAGAATCGTCGGCCCTGGCACTGACTTAACTTTCTCAATTAAAGACATCCCAACAATCAAATGTTGCGGTGAAAAAAATATACCTGATGGTGAAATATTTACCGCCCCAGTCAAAAGTTCAATTAATGGGCATTTGACTTACAACACGCCGTCTATACAACAAGGCTTTACTTTTGAAAACATTCATTTTGAATTTGTTGATGGCAAAATCGTTAATGCAACATCCAATAACACCGAAAAAATCAACCAAATCCTAGACACCGACGAAGGCGCCCGTTACATCGGTGAATTTTCATTTGGTGTCAACCCATATATCGATACGCCGATGAAAGACACTTTGTTTGATGAAAAAATCAAAGGCAGCTTTCACTTTACGCCAGGCAATGCTTACGACACTGCTTTCAACGGCAATAAATCAGCCATTCACTGGGATTTGGTCTGCATTCAAACGCCAGAATACGGTGGCGGAGAAGTCTGGTTTGACGATGTCTTAATTCGCAAAGACGGATTATTTGTTTTGCCAGAGTTAACTGGACTAAATCCAGAGAATTTGATTAACAGTAGCAAATAACAAGGAATATATACGAAAAAACACATTGGTCTTCGCAAATTTTTAAGTAATTACTTTTTTATTCACGGATTAGTTTTATTAGGGCTGTTTTCACTACTCGGTTACGTTATGGCTGATATTAAACTGCTTGCCCTCGCCGTCGCTGCGTCTTTTGCTGGTGCTGTTTGCGGGTCGTTTATCCGCGTTGTTGATGCGATTGAAAAATAAACAAGTGGTAATTATATATTTTAGAATATGCTCTATCGTGGGCATATTTTAAATTTGCACTTGTTGTATCTGTTAAGGGTTAGACCCTGAAGAATAAATAACAAATAGATGTAAACACATTGAACTGGCAAGATTCGGCCACAATAATTTTCTTCCAGAAAATTTTGCGACCCCGTTTTACGTGAACTCGGCAAGATATCGGCCTTCGGCCTCTTCCGCTTGCTCACAAAAATATGTAAACACATTTTTGTTTCGCTGCGCTACACCGAACCTCTTTTGCTTCGCAAAAGTCAGGTTCGGATCTTGTCCGTGGTTACCAAAATTAAAACCCCACTAAAAAGTGGGGTGTTAATTTTGGTGAACTCGGCAAGATTCGAACCTGCGACCTTTAGCTCCGCAAGCTAACGCTCTATCCAGCTGAGCTACGAGTCCAAAAATGCAGTACTACATATTATAAATAGTATGCAGCACTGCTTTTCATGTAACTAGAAGGTGCTTCCATTCGCAAAAACTTGCGGTGAATATCGGCTATTGTAGCATAAATAGGCGTTTGATGGTAGAGGTAAAAGTGATTTTAAAGCCGTAATTTTCGGATTAAAACGTCAATCATATCTAACTTCAGCGTATTCATCGGCAATCTGGCACCTAATATATCAACTATGCGTTCGCCAGCTTCTTCGGGGAAATAAACCGACACGCCCAATGAAAACCTTTTAATTGGTACTAGAATGATTGAATTATGCTGTTGGTCACGAATTAATCCAAACGATTTAAACTCACTAAAATGATACAGTTTTTCACCAACATACAACCCTTGATCGCCACTTAAAGTATAGTCAATTTCGCGAGGTGGGCGACGCGAATACAGGACAACCGCCACAGCCATAACAACAACTAGCGCCGAAAAGGTATATGATTTCAATAAAAATATATCCGCCGCAATCAAGGCGACGACGACGACAGTAAAAATAACAAACCACAGACCGTTTTTTTCTTGATGAATATACTCAGTTGCAGTCCAATGCACTGGGTCGCTATCGGTTTTCACTGTCTTTGGACTAGCTTCGGGAATATTTTTTTCAGGCAATACTTCATCGGCATCTGGCGATGGAGTATACATTTCGGTTGCTTCATCTGTCGTTTCAGATTCGTGTTGCCAATAATTATCCTGCTGATTTGGTTGCATATTTTAAGTATAACCGACTTACGCAAAAACGTCATTAATTATTCGATATTCTTGACCATAACAGATATATGCAGACTCAGGTATAATTAGTTAATATGCCAGAAATCATAGATTTTAATACCGCCAGACAAGCCCTGTACGAATATATTCCAAAGGGTACAAATGTCACAAAGTATAATTTGGACAATATCACAAAATTGATGAAATATCTGGGCAATCCACAAGATAAAGTCAAAATTATTCATGTCGCTGGAACTTCTGGTAAAACTTCGACTTCGTATTATTTAGCTTCGTTGCTGTTTAATGCTGGCTATTCGGTCGGTTTGACTGTTTCGCCACATATCGATGAAATTAATGAGCGAGCTCAGATTAATCTGCAACCATTACCCGAAAAGGAATATTGTGAATATTTAAGTCAGTTTTTAAAAATCATCAAAAAGTTCAAAGTTCAACCGTCGTATTTTGAAGTGTTAATTGCTTTTGCTTATTGGTTATTCGATAAAAAGGGGATGCAATACGCAGTTGTTGAAGTTGGTCTGGGTGGGTTAATGGATGGCACGAATGTCATCAATCGCGCCGACAAAGTTTGCGTTATTACAGATATCGGACTGGATCATACCAAGATTTTAGGCAATACGATTAAAAAAATTGCATTTCAAAAAGCCGGAATTATTAAACACGAAAACGCCGTTTTCATGCAACAACAAGACGAAGCCGTCATGGCCGTCGTTAATAAACAAGTAAAGGCACAATCGGCAAGCTTAAATATATTACAGCCCAATGATAAGTATGATGACCTTTTAACAACATTGCCACTGTTTCAACAACGTAACATTAAATTAGCTATCAACACTGTTAATTACGTCATTAATCGCGATCACGCCAGCCAACTAGCCGCCGTTGAGATTAAAAACGCTACTGGAACTTACGTCCCGGCACGGATGGAAATTACCCACTATAAAGGTAAAACTATTATTATGGATGGGTCGCATAATGAACAAAAAATTAGCGCTTTAACAGAGGCCGTTCAGCAACAATTCGGTGACAAGCCGATTACATTATTGGTCAGTTTTGGTGAAAACAAGATAACCAGCGTCCAGGAATGTATGAAATTACTACGCAAAATCAGCTCGACAATTATTTTGACAGCTTTTGACATCGGCCAAGACGAAGTTAGAGCCGCAATTAAACCTGACGAACTGGAAATTTATGCCAAACAAGCTGGTTTTAATGCTATTATCGTCGAGCCAGATCCTATTTTGGCACTAGAAGAACTAATCTGGCGAACCAACGGAATTGGACTGATTACTGGGTCTTTTTATCTGTTGAATGTAATTAGAGAAGTAGTGCTAGAAAAGAAATAACAAGGGGGAGATATCGACCTTCGGCCTCATTTTGTGCTGCTACTATGTGTGTAAGAATCTTTTAAATAGGGGATTCGGAGATTCGGCGAAGCGAAAAAAGGGAGCAAAAGTTTACTTTTGCCCCTTTTTGAGCGAAGGAGCGAAATCCGCTGACCAGCGGATGAAGCGCTACTCCCGCATTTTTGTGGTAAAACCACAAAAATCAGCGCGGAGTTCGAATCTCCCTTCCGGCGACAAAATAAAATAACGACCAAATGGTCGTTATTTTATTTTGGCGGAGGAGGGGAGATTCGAACTCCCGCTCCAGGTTTCCCCAGACTAATGATTTAGCAAACCATCCCCTTCAGCCACTTGGGTACCCCTCCACATTGTTGTGACTTGTAAGAGTCTACCATACTATACTGATTGCTCGCAAACCATCTATAAATTTGCGTTTCACGCAGCAGCCACTTGGGGAGCCCTTACATCTAGCTAATGGCTATTGGAATATGGCTATTGGCATAAAGCCATGTCATATCACCTTTCACCATTAGCTATTATTTTACCATAGCCAGGGGTTACAGGCTAGATAGTTTGTGTTGGAACTTTATTAATGATAATGTATTTTGGGCCAAAAAACAGTAATATGGCCGCAATTATAGCACCGATTACGCCCAATACACTAAATGCCGCTGCCATACCAAACACATCAGCCAAAACACCCGCTGCCATTGGCCCAATAATATATCCGATATTTGACGAGAAGTCTTCTAACGCTTCAATTTCAACTTCAACTTGCGGTGCATCGTTAATATAATCAGCAAACGACGAGTTAATGACTGGATGAGTAAATTTAATAAAACTAGACGCCAAGAACACACATAATATCAATGCAAATGGGTTACTGATAAAGAAAAATAACGACAAAATCAATGATCCAGTCAGTAAACTAACATAGGCTGACCTTTTTTTGCCATATTTTCTTGTTATCCTACTAACAAACCAACCAGCGATTAAGGCAGGTAGGGAGTAGGCCGCCAAAAAAAGACCGCCATATTGTTGCTGATGTGAAGCCAAAGCGTAAAGTGGAATCAATGTCCAAAAAAACGAATCAATAATTTGATAATAAAAAGCCATGACAAGTACTGGACGCAAAACATCACCCAACTTACGCCACAAATTAAGCTCAATAATCAACCTTCTCTTTTTTGCTACAGGTACAGGCGAATCATCTTTATTGCGTTTTTGCCGCATGATATAAATCAACAGTAATAAAAAGACCAAAGCTACTAAAAGTGCCGCCCAGCCAACCATAAACGGCTGCCAACTAATTCGGTCGGCGACTACAAACCCAATAATTATCGGCGCAATAATACCACCGAGTGATTTAAAAACCTGAATTTTACCAAAACTAGAAGCCGAGTGTTTTCGTTTAATGTATCTGGCCACAAAGTCAAAAGCGCTAAATCGGTATAAGTCATAATAAATACCCCACACGCTCATCGCAAACAAAAATAACCAAATTGACTTTGATTGCCACAAAATTAACGGATAGAAGAACCCAATTGCAAACATCGTCAACAATAAACGTCTAAAATCTGTGTTTTTGAATACTTTATAGATGAAAAAATCAAACACAGCACCAACAACTGATGAAAACCCAATAATCAACCCAATCATACTGGTCGAAAAACCCTGCTGTTGAATCAACAGTGGCGTAATATATTGCATCGTGGCATCAAAAATCGCCCAAAACAGAATTGCCAGCGCAAAAATAAAAACCGACGTTTTATAACCGACACTGGAACTTGTAGTATTTTCTGAACTTTTTTTCATAATTGTTTGTTTAATACGACTTTTCTATATTTTATCACGCAAACCAAGCTAAACTCTACAAATTTACTATTTTATTAAACTCAATACCATCACTAACATACGATAAGAAATACTTGGATTACTGATTTGATTAACCGTCCCGGTTAAATAAATTCCTTTAGCTGGACAATAATACTCAAATGCACCCGATAAACCCGAATGTCCAATCAATTCTGGCATTTTTCGAAATCCAGTCATTAATGCGGGCAATTTAAACCGCATTAATCCCGTACCATACTGCAAAGGGAACATCACACCGCGATAATCGGTTCGCATTTCGTCAAAATATGACTTTGGAAAAAATTTACCATCAAAAAAGTTTTTGATAAAACTCATCGAATCGTATGACGTACTGACAATGCCGCCGTCAGCCCTAGTCGACTTCATAGCTTGAGGGATAAACAATCGTTTGTCCATAAAATACATCGCAGCTGGTTTTTGATCAGGTTCAGCCGTGTACACATAAGTATCCTTTAGACCAAATAATTCAAATATCTCATGTCTAAAAACGTTTTCAATTGTGTTACTGCGAATTTGCTCGATAATTCGGCCTAACAATTGAAAATTTGTATCACTATACAAAGCTTTGCCTTTTTGGCCAGGCCTAAATGTCGATTGCATGGTTTTTACCGTCCTTAACACGTCCTCAAGGCCCCAGACGCGATCTTTGCCTTCAGTCAGCTCTTTTTCTAGACTAGTGCCTTTGGCGTTCTTACCGCCAAAGTAGTCAGGTATCCCCGAGGTGTGTGACAACAAATGCTGGATCGTAATTTGATCTGAATAATCGATACCCTTATAGACATTCAACCTTTGGACAACCTCGGGTCCAAAAAACTTAGATATTTTATCATCCAAATTCAACTTTCCCTCTGCTCGCAACTTCATAATCATCGCAACCGTATATAGTTTAGTTGTGCTAGCAATAAAATATTGCGAATTTGTCTTTAGCTCACCGGCAGCACCGTCAAATAACACCTCGCCATTAGCACGCTCGATTCGTAAAACGACGCCAAAAATCGTTTTGTTATTTACCAATTTTTGTATTAATTTGTTGATTTTATTTTCCATAATTACTAAATTATAATCTAAAACGTTGTGACTTGGTAGGGAGGGGCTACAGATAGTCCCTCCCTATAGTTTGTTTATTTTATAAACGTTTCATAAACATGTTCGACGTCTTTGTCGCCACGACCCGATAAATTGACCACTACAATGTCAGTCTTTTTGTATTTTTTGGCTTCGCGTTTGATATAGGCGATCGCATGAGCTGATTCCAAGGCCGGAATTATGCCTTCAATTCTAGATAAATAGACAAAAGCATCAACCGCTTCAGCGTCAGTCGCTTCACTTAATGTCAATCGTCCAGATTCTTTTAACATGCTAAGTTCTGGGCCGACACCAGGGTAATCAAGGCCAGATGCCGCACTATACGACTCTTTAATTTCACCTTTATCATCAACCAGCACTAATGTTTTATAGCCATGTATGACCGTTGGCTTACCAGCGGCCAATGATAACCCGTGTCGTCCCGACAACAATCCGCGACCAGCCGGTTCAACCGCCACTAACTCAACATTTTTTTCAGGTATAAAGTCGTACATGGCGCCAATCGCATTACTGCCGCCACCGACACAAGCCACAATCGAAGTCGGCAAGCGTCCTTCCATCTTCATAATTTGTTCGCGAATTTCCTGCCCGACAATTTTTTGAAAATCCCGCACCATCGTAGGGTAGGGGTGAGGTCCAACTGCCGATCCCAATAAATAATGTGTAGTAGCGTAATCAGCCACAAAAGCGGTTAGTGCCGCATCAACAGCATCCTTTAACGTCCCTTGGCCTTGAGTTACAGGTATAACTTTGGCGCCCAAAATCTTCATGCGGTATACGTTTGGTTTTTGAGCGTCAATATCACGCGCACCCATATAAATATCACATTCCATACCTAAATAGGCAGCAATGGTTGCCGTCGCGACACCGTGTTGGCCAGCGCCTGTTTCAGCAATCAATTTTGTTTTGCCCATTTTTTTCGCTAGCAAACCTTGGCCAATAACGTTATTAATCTTGTGTGCACCAGTATGATTCAAATCTTCGCGCTTCAAATATATTTTTGGCCCCTTTAAATCGGCTGTCATATTTTCAGCAAAATAAAGCGTGCTGGGGCGATTAGCGTACACCTGGTACAGGTGTTTTAATTGTTTTTGAAAGTCTTTATCGGTCTTTGATTTTTCGTATTCAGTTGCTAAATCTGCTAGTACTTTTTCGAGTGCTGGTGGCAAAAATACGCCGCCAAAGTCACCAAAAAAACCATTTTCAGTGGTAGTTTTCATATTGTAAGTTTCCTAATTAAGTTAAAAATTTATCGATCAAAAATAGTGGTGAAAATATTAATTTGGGGCTGCCCCCACCAACGTGCAACAACAGCAAACACAGATGTTGAAACCTGTGCCATGTTGATACCGTTTATTTTCTGCATGCTTAAGATTATATCTTAATATTTTATTCAGGGGAAGGGCATCCTAAAATATCCTTCCAGGGCTAGACCCTGGAAGGATTAATTACACAAGATTAAATCGGTTGTGTTTTTTATGTCCTCAATATAATATAAAGATATGGAACAAGTATCAAGACTACACGCAGCAGCTTTGGGCCTGATATCAAAGTACTTTGGTCAAACCACCGCCGAGGTATACGATCAATTCTTTAGTGGTGAACCAGATAGTGTCATCACCACATCGATTAACGAAATAATGGTTGATTATATTGGTCAAGAAAAAGCCAACTACGAAATTAGCAAAATTATGGAGCAATCAGACTTATGAAAGCTCGAAAAATAATCTTTATTGCGATTTTTATAGCCATTGCAACTGTTAATATTTTGAGCCCAAAAACTCAGTCGCTCCCGATTTACACATTATATACGTTTTTTCCAGTTGCAGCCGCATTGATTGGGCTATACACCTCAAAGATGTATAGATTTAATAATGCCAATGGCCGAGCGATGCTTCTGATAGTCGGCGGATTAGTGTGTTGGGGAATAGCCGAATTTATCGGTTATATATCAGATAACTTCATCACACCACCCACTATGGATCCTCAGATATCCGACTTTTTCTTTCTGCTAGCTTACCCTGTTTTTGGCATCGGCGTCTATCAGGGCTTTATTGCAGCCGAAATCAAACTAAAACAGATAAACGAATCACTCTTAGCTGTGGTGTTGTCAGCCTCTCTTGCTCTGACGGCTTGGGTGGCATATTTTGGAGTGTACCAAGCCTATGACCCTGACGTAAACCTTTTAACAAATGTCGTAAATATAGGCTATGGTGTGGGTGATTTGATTTTGGTTATTGCTTCAACCTTGATGATTTTAGTAGCCAAAGAGTACGGCAACGGCAAGCTGGCGTCATTCTGGAAGACTATGGCTTTAGGCTTCTTTATATTTTTAATCGGTGACATATTATATTTTACGATGTACTGGGACCAATACTCACAGGATCAAAAACCCTATGTGTACATCGACCTACTTTGGATAGCAGCGTACCTGTTACTGGCTTACGGGGTACTCGAGAATTATCTTCATATATCTGAAGTCCAAAATAAAATCAGGTTGAAACTCCAACAACGTCAATAATTTGCGGGCAAAATAAATAGATGACCATCTGGTCATCTATTTATTTTTGGCGGAGGGGGGGAGATTCGAACTCCCGAAGCCTTTCGGCTTGGCGGTTTTCAAGACCGCTGGAATAAACCACTATCCGACCCCTCCCTATTGGTAGGTAGTAGTTAGTAAATAGTAGGTAGTGAATGCAATAAATTGCAAAACAAAAAACATATAAAATACAAACTACTAGACGATATTATATAACACTTTTATCCTATGGGCTACACTTTTTTACCATGCTATCTACTATCTACTATCTACCACCTACTAACTACTATTTCAGCACCTGCCTTGCCACAACCGCAACCCATACATACTTAGCGCCTGCATCACGCAGCGACTTGGCGGCGTATTTAATTGTCGCCCCAGTCGTCACAACATCGTCGATTAACAGATATACCTTGCTGTCGTCAACTTCACCACGAACCTCAAAAGCAGACTTAGCTTGTTTGGCGCGCTGAATGGCAGTCGACTGACGCTGTTTAGTATCAGTTTTACGACCAATCAAACGCTGGCATTTCAAATTTCGTTTCTTCTCAACATACTTGGCAATCAATAACATATGATCATAGCCTCGCTCGCGTATATGGCCGCTGACGGTAGGGACGGGGACTATGACGGTATTATCAGGTAACTCTGGCAAAATAGCCAACAATAAGTCACCAATATCCCTATAGGCCGCCTTAGCACGACTAAACTTGTAAAGTCCGACTAATCGTTGTAAAACACCACTACGTTCACCAACTATCCAAGCACGCTGATAGGGCACACGACAGGTGTTACATAACCAAGTTCGTGCGGTCGGACGTCCACAGACAATACAAACCATTTTTTGCTCAGATACGATGTTATATTTACAATTGTCACACAACAGACAACCAACTTTATCGCACCCACAACAGTGGTGTGGTGCGATAAATGATAGTGCAGCGTCAATCATTGTAGTTTTTACGTTTTAAGACCCTTTGTAGTTGATTATACCGTATATGTTAGTTATAATGTGATAGACTATTTGTCAATAGAGCCTAGAGAAAGTGGAGGATATCATGGCCCGTAAACAAAACGATGATTTATTAATTGAGGACGAGTTGGCAGCAGCTTTCCTGAACGACGACACACTATCAAACGAACCTAATTCAGTTGTAGTAGCTGAAAGCTGGGACGACTCAGAAGAAGAATTTCCTGGTCAACTAGCAGTAGATGTCTACGAAACCGAAGATAAATTGGTTGTCAAAGCCCGCACAGCCGGCGTCAACAAAGAAGAGCTTGATGTCAGCATCAGCGACGGAATTTTGACTATCAGCGGTACACTCAGCAGTGGCGACGAAAGCGATGCTACAAATTGGCATATCCAAGAATGTTACTGGGGAGAATTCAACCGTACTTTGGCACTACCTGTTAGCGTCAAAGAAGATGAAGTTGAAGCAGTCCTAAAAGATGGCGTTTTGACCATCAGCTTTAGCAAGATTCGCCAAGAAGCAGCAAAAAAGATTCAAGTTCAATAATCAAAAATCTGAACCAATTAAATACGGCCCAATCAAGGGCCGTATTTAGTTTCATAGTTTTAATTAGTTATTATTAACTAACACACCCAACACCCAGTTGACGATTGCAAATGCCAGCAGGGCAACTACAATACCAACAATGGCGTATAATACTGTATTCTTAGCTGCAACAACATCTTTTTCATTACCACCTGAAATTGTGTAGCGAATACCACCATAGATCAACATCAAAACGCTAACTGCGCCGATGACATATAGGGCAGCATTAGTGACTTGCGTAAAGGCACAATCTTTTCCAAACAGACAATTTGGCGTACCATCTGGCTGGCTACAAGCTGCACCGTTTTCTACAGTTGTGCCATCACTACAAACAGTCGCCCCAACATGACTGACGGCAGGTGCAAACGCGACCAAACTCAATGCCATCAATGGAATAACCATTAATCCAGCAATTACATTTTTAATTGATATTTTCATGTTATTTTCTGTGCTCCTTTTTGTGATACGGCTAATTAATACTTACTTACATTTATAACAGATACCCAGCAAATTGTTAATGGTTATCAAAAAAGCCGCCTTCATACGAAAGCGGCTTTAACTTTTTGATATATCTGTTAGTTTTTAATTAATGTTCCTAAAACGAAGTTGACAATTGCAAATGCCAACAGGGCAACGATAATACCGATAATCGCATACAAAATCGTATTTTTAGCTGCAGTCACATCTTTTTCATTACCACCTGAAATCGTGTAGCGAATACCGCCATAGATTAACATCAAAACGCTAACTGCGCCGATGACATATAAGGCAGCGTCAGTAATAGTAGTAAAGATACCATTATCACAGCTGCTACTGGTAAACAAACAAGTTGCACTATCACCAGATTTTGCAGCCTTCGCACCATCGGTTATGTTTAAGTCTGCAAAAGCGTGTTGTGGCGCGATTGACAAAGCCAAAATTGGAATCATTAATATTCCGGCCAACATTATTTTTATTGATTTCTTCATTACTTTATTTTCCTTTTCCGCCTTCGCACTTCGTAATTCACAAAGGCTAACGGCTAGTTAATTCTTATTACCTTTATATCAGATATCTAGCGATTTGTTAAGACCTTACCATCGATTACACAACAGTTGTCACCACGACTGACGATTTTGCAGGTGTCGCCTTAAATTGGCCAGTAACGAAATTGACAATTGCATAAGCCAACAATGCGACAACTAAACCAATTACAGCGTACATCAAAGTGTTTTTGGCTTTTTCAACCATCTTAGGGTCGCCAACCGATGTCGTATAGAATACACCTGCAAAGATAATAACGATGACAGATACAGCACCTAAAACGTACAACAAACCATTAACTATTTTGGTGATATAGGTTGGAATCGTTTCGGTTGTTTTTGCACACAAAGGGGATTGCGAATCAGTTGTACACGCACCAGACAGTGGATCTGTAGCGGCGCTCACATTTATTGGCGCGGCAGCTAGACCAAAGCCAACAACCAAACTCAGTGTTAACAATACATATTTAATCTTTTTCATTATTTCAAACTCCCAATTACAAAGTTAGTGATTACAAAAGCGGTAATAACAACGATTAAACCGACAACCGCATACAAAATAGCGTTTCGAGCTTTTTCAACCTTGGCGGGGTCATAAACTGCCGTCATAAATGAATATCCAGATAAAATAATAACAATGACAGCAACCGCACCAGCCGTAAAATAGGCTATGTTTAATGCGCTGCCTAGTACATTATCGGCAGATAATATTGGTATATTAACGCCACTACCACCTACATCTAATTTTGTTGTGTCTGCAAAATATTGTAAAACACTCATCTTATAATCCTATCCCTGCAAAAATAAAGTTAATCAATATCACCGCACCCATCGATATGGCCAATCCGATTACAGCATCCAACATCGTCGAACGTGCCCGAGCAGCATCAGCTGGATCACCCTGACTAGTCAAAAACAAAAATCCACCATACAAAATAAAGTAGGCTGCCACATATGACGCTGCTACTAATGCAATATCAACCACATTCAAACCAATACGCCAAATAAACTTGCTTAGCCCGCCAGCACTTTCAGGCGACTTTATACTACAATCATCATTCGTTAGACCGTTATACCAAGCAGGGAAGCCCAAAAAGCCAGTGTTGCATTTTGCAACCACATCCGATGCACCGGCAGCTTGCGGTACAGCCGTCACCGTCAATACACCCCCAACAGACATAATCATAAACAAAGATAAAACCGTATATTTCAACCTACTTAACCGCATTAAACATCCCTCCGGGTATCATATAGTTCAAGAATGCATACATCACTGCATACATTAACAATCCAATCAGTACATTAGCGATAATCGTTCTGGCTTTTTTGGTTGACTCCGCATTGCCCTCGCTACTGGTGTATTTTATGGATCCATATATAATTCCACCAACCGCCGCAACGCCAATACCAGCGCTCATGATATTTATAACAGTAATCAACAGCCCCCAAATACCGGATTCTGTAACTGTTTTATACGTAGGTATTGATTTGTCACTACAAAGACCATCCGTACCTGGACCAGTCGTATTAGGTGGGCACACGGCAGCCTGCTGACTACAATCAATGACGCTAGTTGAAACACCACCACAAGACGTAGCAAAAACTAGAGACATTGGCATAAAACTATTCAAACTTCCAGCTAAAGCTATTGCCAATATTGTTTGTTTTATTCTCATATCTATCTATTAAAATACGATACTCTTAGCTAAACTGCAAGTATTTTACAATAATAGTTACGCTTAGCTACGTATAAAACTCAAGAACTTTGCAACATCTCAGCGGGTGTTCGCATCTGTAAGCCTAAGTGTACACGCTTTTGGTTGTAGTAGTCTAGATAAGCGTTTAGCTTATCTAGCTGGCGGGAGAGCGGAACGCTCTTACGCCAGTGATGCCCAATACACTCTTCCTGTAATGTTCGGTTGAATCGCTCAATGTGAGCATTGTCGTTCGGTCGGCCCAGTCTAGTGTGACGAGTGGTTATGTTGTTCTGTTTTAGGGACTGTTCAAAGTAGCGACTAAACTCAGCGCCGTTGTCACTTTGCACCATCGTAA
>Ga0194037_1000614_pt1 | contig 27422 bp, 21 predicted proteins | sample JunL306m_MetaG_FD_148653 | JGI IMG/M metagenome (GOLD analysis project Ga0194037, IMG submission 148653) | Anoxic zone freshwater microbial communities from boreal shield lake in IISD Experimental Lakes Area, Ontario, Canada - Jun2016-L304-6m | ecosystem: Environmental > Aquatic > Freshwater >...
TGTGATGAGTCTCATCAGGGGTCATCAGGTGATGGCCCGGCTTGGCCAGCACGAACCGGCGAAGCGCGGCGCTAACCTCGCTCCGGCTACCTTCCCGGAGCAGCGGTTTCAGGTCCAAGGCGTCATCGGCAAAGAGACAGCTCCGGACGATGCCTCGGGCCGTGACCCTGATCCTGTTGCAACCGGCGCAGAAGTGTCCGGAAACTGCTGATATAATTCCGATTCCTCCGGGAGCGTCGGCGAACCGGTAGCTCCTGGCCGGGCCGGCTGTCCGTCCGGCGTCGGCGGGCTCCAGGTCGTAACGGGTGGCGATCCGGTGGTAAATCTCCTCACCCGGCAGGAAGCGTTCCCGCCACCCATCGACCCGGCTGGTGGGCATGTACTCAATAAACCGGATCGTGCATCCCCGATCCCGGGCCAAGGCGGCAAAGTCAACGATCTCATTGTCGTTAATTCCTTTCATCACCACCATGTTGATCTTGGGATGGGGGAGACCGGACTGCACGGCGACATCGATCCCACGTAGTACCATGGACAGATCGCCTCCGCACGTGATGGCCCGAAAGGTCTCGGGCCGAAGGGAGTCGAGGCTTACATTGAGCCGCTCCACCCCGGCAGCGCGAAGATCGGCGGCCAGTTCCGCCAGACGAATGCCGTTGGTGGTAAGAACCAGGAAGTTGAGGCCGGGAATAGCGGAGAGGCGGGCCAGGAATGGGACGAGCCCCTTACGGATCAGCGGCTCGCCGCCGGTAATCCGGACCTTTTCGATGCCGAGGGAGACGGCGATTTCCGTGATCTGTTCCAGCTCCTCAAAGCGGAGGATGTCGGCGTGATTGGTCTTGGTAATGCCGGCCTCGGGCATGCAGTAGGAGCAGCGAAGGTTGCATCGGTCGGTGACGGAGAGGCGGAGATAGGAAATGGTCCGGCCGTAGGTGTCGATGAGTTTCATGAAGTCAGTGCATCCATTTCCAGATCGGTGAAGTAGGTGGCAAGGAGTTCGTCCAGGGTAGGCGCCTGGGGGTGGTGCTTGACGAGAGCAAGTTTCTCCTCGGAGGCTATGAGCATGGTATCCGCTCCGGCGGCGGTCAACCGGTAGCTGTCCTTGCCAGGATGATCGATGTCGAACGAGTGTGCGTCGTGCTTGATTACTCCGACCTTGTAGCCGCGTTGCTTGAGTTCGGCGATGACCTTTTCCAGCAGGGTGGTTTTGCCTTTCGCGGTGTGCTCCTTTTGCCCCCCAAAGTTGTCAATTGGGATGGCGTTGGTCAGGGTTGAGTGGCAGCTTGAAAAGATTCAATACATTGTCCGGAGGGCTCCGTACCAGCATGGATGCACCATGACAGCACGCCTCTGTAGGCTATCATTTGAACAGTCGCTCAATGGATATAGTGTGAAGTTAATAGGCGGGTCAAGCAAAATGTTTGACCGACAATGCACATTGCCGCCCGGTAAATTTCCTCACTCAGGCTGATGTAATGCCGCAGGGTGTCCTGCCGTCCAAAGCTCGTGTAGAAATCCGCGTACCTGATATACAGGTTGATAGTCTTGCCGGATACCCCGTACCGCCTGGCCCGCCGTCCGACCATCTCCGAAAGCTGCAACAAGTACTTCAGTACATCTTCCCGCTTGGACACGTCCTGCCTTAACGTCATCGAGTGCCCGACACTCTTTACCTCGTCCTCTTCCTCCACCGGCGCTACCGGACTATCGTCAATGCCTTGGCCCATCTGCTTCAATCGACGGCCAATGACGCCGAATTTTTTGGTGAGCCGGGATTCGTCATATCTCCCCAGTTGACCGCATGTTCGGATACCCATGATGCATAGATGCCGCTCCGTTTTACCGCCAATTCCGCATAGCTCTTTAACCGGCATGTTTTCAAGCACACGGGAAACTTCCTCCGGTTTGATGATCGTCAATCCGTCCGGCTTCTGCATCTCAGAGGCGAGTTTAGCCAGCAGTTTGTTCGGGGCGATGCCGATGCTGCAGGTGATCCCGAATGCTTCCTTGATGCGGGCCTTGAGCAGGTAGGCAATCCGCTCCGGCGTACCGAAGATGTTTAAGGAGTGGGTTACATCAAGCCATGCCTCATCTATCGAAAAGACTTCCACCAGGGGCGTGTATTCCCTCAGCATCTCGATTATCCGACTGGAAGTGTAGGTGTACTTTCGGTTATCACCAACTACCAGGATGAGTTCCTTGCACTGTTGCCGGCCTTCCCAGACAGTCATACCGGTTTTTACACCGTACTTCCGGGCCTCGTAGCTGGCCGTGGTGATGAGTTACCGCCGATAATGGCGACCGGCTTCCCCTGGAGTTCCGGGTTGGCGGCCTGCTCGACGGAGGCAAAAAAAGCGTTCATGTCAACATGCATGCAGATTTTTTGTTGCCGCATGGTGTTACTCAATGTTTTGCGGGTGGAGTGTCCAAGACTGGTCAAGGGGATTGAAAATGATCTCGTAGAGGGCCTCTTCGCCTTCGGTGACGACCGCAAAATGCAGCAGTGGCGTGTCGCCGACGCGGTCTTTCCGGTAGTAGGTGGTACGGGCAATCCGGTGTTGCTTGCGGTTCAGTTCAAACCAAACAGGTCGGGCTTTGGCGCCGGGTTGGAATACCACGGCAATGCGAACCGGGGTTCCGGATATCATTCGATGTCTCGAACAATCTTGACTACCTTACCGATGATGGTCAACTCTTGGCCTGCCGGAATGATGATTGCTTCCATGTTGGGATTCCGGGGTTGCAACCGGATATGGTCAGTCTCCCGGTAAAACCTTTTCAGCGTGGCCTCGCCGTCAATCATTGCCACAACAATGTCGCCGTTGTCAGCGGTGTCCTGGGTACGGATTAACGCCAGATCGCCGTCCATGATGGCATCGTTAATCATCGAATCACCGCGCACCCGGAGAAAGAAGGACGCACCTCGGAGTTGCAGCTTCTCCATGGGGTAATAGCCTTCGATATCTTCGACGGCAAGTGTCGGCGTCCCGGCCCTGACTGTTCCGACAATCGGAACCTGAAGGACTTCCGGTTGCTTGTCCCGGATGAGGACAATGCCCCGTGAACTGCCGGTGTCACGTCGGATGTAGCCTTTCCGCTCTAACGCTTCCAAGTGACTTAATACCGCGACATTGCCGGAAACACCTATGTGATGGGCAATATCCCGCAACGACGGCGGATACTCGTGCCGACCGACATACTCCCGGATGAAGTCGAGTACCTGCTGTTGTCGCGGGGGAAGGGGTGCATCCATGACTGCTCCTTGAGCGTACCCTTTGAGAAGTGTATCAAATGGTACATCTATTGAGATCGGAATGTCAATAGTGAATTGAAAACATGATATTCCGTGGGTGATCGCAGGCAAATTTATATTGTGTCTACTTGTCCCTTCTCGCCTCTGATGCGACACCTGACACTCAAAAAACCTATGTATTTTGAAGCTAGGCTATAGTATAAACCATAGGAAGTACCAAGATGATTAGTTCAAAACGCCGGAGCAGGAAATGGAAAAAATACTGAAGAATGGCGATATCCTGTTGTTGTTCCTTTACGTGGACAACGGCGTTCCGATCATCGGCAGAACCCGTCTGCAAAAAATGGCGTATGTCTTCGAGCAGGAATTAAAGAAGAAATTCGGTTTCGACAAGTCTGCAACAGAGAACAAAAACCTGAGCTTCAATTTTGAAGCATACAATTATGGGCCATTCTCCAAGGAAGTTTTCGATTTGATGGAGTTTTTTGTCAACATTGAGGCCGTGACGGTCAATTATTCCATCAAAGATATCGAAGAAGCAGTTGACAGCATTGACGATCAGATAATTTCCAACGATGACATGCAGGGCATGGTTGAAGATGACGAGTCACAACCAGGCGATCCTATATATAAAATAACCGACAAGGGAGTGCGGTTTGTCAGCGAGAAACTGCTTGGCATGCTGAACACCGAGCAGTTAAAGGCAATAACAGACCTAAAGGTTGCGTTTAACAGATACAGTCTGAATCAGATTCTCAAATATGTATATTCAAAATACCCGGACATGACCAAAAATTCGTTGATCAAAGATGCCGTACTGGAGAACACATGGCGATCTTAGAAAAGGAACTCGTCTCATGCGTACGCGCCATCATCGCGGATGAATACCGTGTCTTTGAAGAGGTTGGCTTTTATAACCGTTGTATCGACATGGTACTTTTGTCGTCCGGCCGGGTTACAACCGTGGAATTCAAGATCAATGACTGGAAGAAAGCCTTGAAGCAAATCAGGGATCATCAGGTTGTCGCCGATTATAGTTACCTGTGCATGCCAAAAAGGAAGGTTGCCGTTGACCTATTGTCAGCCCTTCGGGATAAGGGGATCGGTCTCTGGCTGTATGACAATGATAATAACGCACTCGATGAATTCTTGCCGCCTCGGGAAGCCCCTTATACGTGGCAGTTCTACAAATCATCATTTATTGAAATGCTTGCGGGGAGGGATGCGATTCATGCATAGCAAACATTATCTCCGCTATGGCACCGCTGCTGAACAGAAGTACATGAAAGAGTATAAGCACACCTATGACGGGGTCGCCATCAACGGAACGATGCTCGCCCACAACTCCAAATCGATATCCGCCTTTCTGCACAAGGATTTGACCGGCAAGGCCCTGATCATCGATCCCATGACCCACGCATTTCAGCACGATCTCGAAAAGATTCAGAACCAAAATGGCGAGATCAAATCATCCGTCGGAAAACTGGTAGAACTTTATGGTGAACCCGTAACGACGGCTATCAACAGGTTCAGGCCGGTGACACCGGTGGATTTTACCGAACAGAATATTGAGGGCTTCGTCCATAACGTCCTGAAATTTCAGATGGAACACCTGAAAGTCAAGCTGGATGAAAAATTTCAGGAGTACATAGAATTCTTTGGTCTGTATCAGGAGCCATCCCTTCTCATTGCGCCGTACTTCTATCTAACGCCTGACAATATTGACAAGTGGCTCAACTTGAACTGCCGGTTGCTTGAGAACAGTATGCGAATGAAAGGAGATTTCAATAAACCGATATTCGCCCAGTTGGTTATTCATCGCGAAGTGCTTCTTGACCGGCAGCGAAGAGCGGAACTGCTATCACGCCTCTCCTCGGCGGATGGACTGTTGTACTGGATTGACGGCCTGGATGAGACCAAGGCTTCAATCGACGAACTGACGGCGGTCAAGTCGCTGGTCACTGAGTACAAACAAGGCAATCCGGAAAAGGCGATTATTTCGCTGTACGGCGGCTACTTTACCGAACTGCTGCTTAAATTCGGCTTATCCGGGATTATTCACGGGCTGGAATACGGCGAGAACCGGGAAGTGGTTCCGGTTGGAGGCGGCATTCCGCAATCCAAGTATTATCTCCCCCCCATAAAAAAACGTATTGCCGCGCCGACCATGCTCCGGATTCTGAATTTCTGTAGGATCACGTCTCCGGATAATTTCTTTGCCGAGATTTGCGATTGCAAAGAGTGCAAAAAGACTATCAGGAGTACGCCGATTGACGCCGATTTTAATGAATTCATCAAGGTCAAACCAGAGCCCAAGATAATCCGTTACAAGAAATCCGGCAACATCCGTGAGATGTCGCTTCCCGCGAGGGAAAGCAAGGAGAAGTGCCTCTTTCACTACCTGGAGGTAAAAAATAAAGAGATCAACGCCATCTTCAAAAAGAGTACAAAATCATTATTGAGCGCGCTTATCGAATCGCACGAAAAATACGCAGGCTATTTTTACGATGGTGAGGTTGACCACCTGGAGAAATGGTACAGAGTGTTGAATGACTAAGCAAAAGAACGTCTACATACTCGGGGCTGGATTTTCTTATCCGGCGAAAATACCGATGCAAGCGCAACTGCTCAAAGAGGTGTTCGCATATGCACCCGGTTTTGCGGAGGTAAGATTCGTAACCGCCAGGGAAAAGGTGGAGCGACTAATCACGACGCTCTTTGATCATCAGGATCAGGTGACGCTTGAGGATCTGTTCACCATTCTGGATCGAAGCGTTGTCGCCAAGGAGAGATTTCGGGATTATTCCTGGAGTGAGCTGTACGACTTCCGTGAAAACCTGGTCTATGTGATCCTGCATATCATCGAAAGAAGGCTGTTGAACATCCCGTCGGGAGTGGAGGAAACTTACCGCGCCTTTGCCAGGTTCCTGATTGAGAAAAGACAGAAAGCCGGGCGGAATAAGGATGAGTTGGCTGTCATTTCCTCCAATTGGGACACCCTGCTGGAGCATTTCGTTAACGAGCAGATTGCCGAACTGACTTTGAAGAAATTCGGCGTTGATTACTGCATCTATACGCACTTCCTGAACAATGAAGGCATTCCCCATACCAACCTGCGGGCGCTTGGTTGGCACAATATCAAGCTGCTCAAGCTGCATGGCTCCCTGAATTGGCTCTACTGCACCAATTGCGGCAGGATTTATGTAGATCAGGACAACATCGGTATTCATGATGAGGAATGCGGGTATTGCGAACAGATGGCAACTGCGCCGAAGCTTTATCTTGATCCGTTGATTATCTCGCCGACGATCCTCAAGGAGTACAACAACCTGCATATCAAGAACATCTGGCAGAATGCGTTTATTGATGTTCAGGAGGCTTCGGAGATTGTGTTTATTGGCTATTCCCTGCCGCTGGCGGATTACGAGTTCAAGTATCTGCTGAAGAAGGCCATACCGCCCGGTACGAAGTTAATCGCTGTGCTTGCTCCATCCGATAGAATCGAGACAAAAGAGAGGTATGTAAGTTTTCTGGGGAACGGGGTGGAGTTCCATTTTGATGGGTTGGAGAAGTGGGTAGCGGGAACGTGTTGAAGCAGAATTTTATGAGACAGATACGTTGTTCAGGAAAACAACTGGGGTGGCAGACAGGATGTGTGAAATTGAGTTTAGAGCGGGAGGGTGAGAGCAAGGAGTGAAAGGAGTTGCGTATGCTGTCACCGCAACTTGGCAGGACGCGTGACCGAAACGATAGAAAAATAGCTAACTGCGTCCCACGGATACCACAAGCAACTGAAACGGCGCAAAGCCAAGTTTGCTTTAATGTTAACAGGCTAAATATCCTAATTGGGAAGTTGACCGGTTCACGCGCACACGTACGCGAGGCTGGTCAACCACGAGTAGGAGGTGTGTTTATGCATGGAGAAGTTCAAGCTTTCCTTGACCACAATCAAGAGTTATTCGGGCGTCAACAGGATATTGAGTTTTTGACAAGGCGCGCCAGCAAATCCGGCTTGACTGCAGTTGTAGCTCGGCCTCGGATGGGCAAAAGCTGGCTGATTCGTGAATTGGCTTGCCAACTTAGCTATATCCACGATCCTCGTCACTTAGTTGGATACTATGAGGCGGTGGGGCAGAGCGCTCCTGACCTATTTTTACGTGCAGTGTCAGACCTATATTCGCAATGGTTGTCCAATGCAACTTATCGTCAACAAGCAGAAATGATATGGAAGCAACATGAGGGTAAACTGTTCACCAAGGTAAGTGAGGCGACCTGTAAAATCTTTGAAAAAATATTCAAAACCAATTTCACGAGTCAAGCGATCGCTGTCATAATGCAGGACTTAATAAAAGCAAACCAGCAACTGACTTCAGGAGACATATCACTATCTCCGTTGCCGTATGAACAAGCACGTGAACTAGTTAACATGGTAGGAATAATTAGTGGTAAACCCATAGTCATCATTCTTGATTCATGGGAGCAGTCTCCTTCTATTAAGTTCGAGGCTAACATTCTGGAAGGTTATTTAAGCCACTTATCGGATTGGCCTTTGTGCCATATCTTCGTCTGCTTGCGTCCAGAAGAAACAGCAGTTAATTATGTTCAGCAACTGGAAAGAGGAGCTAGAGGCCCGGCAATGGTACATGAACTGGACTATCTGGATCTGGTTAGTGATGACGAACAAAAGAAACTAATTTGTTACCTCCGTGAACAAGTTGCAGTTGCTAGTCAAATTGAAGATGGAGAACTTATCAGGCTGATTGACGGCTATCCCGGAGTCATCGAGCGTTGGACACATCCTTACTGGAAAAGCGAGATGAAATCTGGTGAGGAATTAAACAAGCTTGCCCGCGACGCGCAAGAAAATCTTTTCACTGAACTTGATATCTTGCTAGATAAGCGTTTCTTATGCAAAGAGGATGAGTTCCGCTTGGCCATCCGTCTTGCGCTCGTCCCCGAAGTTTGCAATCATTGGCAGTCGCTAAAAGATGTCATTTTGAAGGAAAGGAGTTCTACAGCAATTGATGAATTAGCGAACAAGAAGGTTCTGGAAAAAAGAAACCCACCGTCTTTTGGCCACAGCCAACGATGGGAATACGCGCAGAAGTATTTTATCAACAAACAAAAGAATGCCTTAACGGAAGAAGTGAGCGCAATAATTCCTGCACTCGTCGAAAAATACCCATCGATAAGTGAAGACGCTGATTCTGTTGCCAATATCATAGTGCTGGCTGCTTTGAGTCGTTTAGCTTACGAACAAGAACTTGAACTTTCGACAATTGATCTTGCTTTGTGCCAATCAGCAGCTTCGTTTATAGGTGACTTAACGCAATTTGACATACTCATCCAAGAGGCTCTGAGGATTGCCAAAACAATCGAATTATCTGTTGTGCCACCAATTTTATGTTGTGGTCTGGGACAAGCTCTTTACCATGTTGAGGGTAGAGAAAACGCATACCGTCGTGAAGCTGTTTTAGAAGCATTGCGGGCATTAGCTAAGGCTTATCCAAAGGACACGCATATACGTGTGCATCTTGCTAAAGGCCTGTGCCAAATTCTTTCTGCCACCGGGAGTGAAGGTCATCTTGAGTGCGCAGATTCCCTTCTGGACGAATTGCGTAATCTAGCCCTTATGGACATTGAAAACTGTGAGGTATGCACGCAACTGGCTAAGGGACTCGTCGTTATGCTTATACTCCACAAAGATGCAAACAAACTCGAATGCGCCTTTACGCTGCTGAATGAGTTATATGCATTACGGCAAAGGTATCCCGAAGATGCTAAGGTACGAGAACAACTGGCCAATGGCTTATACATTGCACAAAAACACGCAATGGACGAAAAGCAGTTTGAGCATGTCGATAAGTTATTGAACGAGTTGCGCGAACTGGCTCAGGCATATCCAGAAGATGCAAACCTGTGTCAGTCTCTTGCTTATGCTTTATGCAATACACAAGAGCACGTAATAAATGAAAACGAGTTTGAGCGATCAGATATGCTTTTAGAGGAGCTGCGCAATCTAGCAATGGACTTCCCCGATGACACCGTGGTGCGTGATAAATTTGGGGAGAGTATTACCGCCAACGTGATCCATGTTAACGAGCGAGATAAGCAGAGTAAATTACTTGGTGAATTGCGCAAGCTGACTCAGACGTATCCTGAAGATTTATATATTCGTGATTGGATGGCTATAAGCCTCAGTGGTGCAATTCTCAGTGGTGCAATTTCCACTGTCAATATTAAAAACACATACGAGTTTGAGTATGCAAATATACAATTAGACGAGTTACGCGAGTTCTCTCAAAAACACCCAGAGGATGCAACGGTACGTGCCTGTTTGGCTGTTAGTCTTTTTCAAGTGTTTGTTGTTTCAATGATAATACACCAGCATAAGTGTGCCTGTGCGCTACTGGACGAATTGCGTGTATTACAGCAAAAGTATCCCGAAGATGCTGATGTACGAGAACAACTGGTCAAAGGCCTATCGATGTCACTAAAACACGCAATGGACGAGAACCAAGTTGAGCGCCAAAACGCAATGATTGAAGAGCTTAAATCGTTACAAGCATATCACCCTGACGATCCAGTTTTATAAAACAACCAGAGTGGTCAAACAATCAGGATGCAGAAAATATGAGAAGAATAAGGGTCAACTCACCATTCTCCAATTTTTTGGCAGCTGTAACGAAAAGCGATGTCCCAACTTGCACTTGGGGAAAATAGGGACACTTCCCATTAGGGAAAATAGGGAAAATAGGGACACTTCCCATATTTTGATCGTTCCCACGCTCCCGCGTGGGAATGCAGCCATGGACGCTCCATCGTCTTGATTTGACGGAGAAAGTGGATGGCCGGAAGCCGCTATGTGATCCTCGTACCCTGTCCAGTATAAAACTTCGGGTCTTGTAGGGTTTGCACGGGGTCATCGCGCGAAGAACCAACATAGTGACGGTGCGCATGATAAAGCCATGCGCACCCTACGAAAAAATAAGCTGGACAGGGTACTGGAGCCGGACAAGCCCCATTTTCTGACCTGCACGGTTGTTGAGTGGCTTCCCGTCTTTATCCGTCCGGATTCGGCTCAGATCCTCCTTGATAGTTGGTCCCATCAACGTACGTGCGATAGGTTCCATAAAAATTCGATGCAGCGCGGGAGCGTGGGAACGATCAAATGGCGGCATTATTTTTGCCATTTACCTTACTGCTTGCGGCGCGGTGCGGATCGGTGATAGATTGACGCGGTATATATGGCGGGTATGTGCCACGCGGTTCATGGATTCCATGTGAACGGTTAAACCGGGATTACCCAAAGGTATGACTCTATGAAAGATACAACTCTTGCACAACAGATGAAACAGCATTTGGCTGGCTTTTCCCAGCTCAACAAACTGACCCTTCGAGAAAAGCGAAATCGTCTGCCAAACCTGTCGCTTGAAGAATCTCTCCGGCAGTTTCTTGACCTGGAAGCATTTGCCGAGGCCAGTGGCTCACGGATACGATCAGCCGCTTTTTCCATCAGGTCAATCAGACACCTTCTCGCACGACGTGAAGCATTCCGCGAATCGGCTGAACATGCATAGTTTTTTCGACACGTTGACGACTCTTCGGGACACCCTTACCGCTCATGGTATCCCTTATGTCCTGATTGGCGGCATCGCTGTGCAGCACTGGAGCGAGCCTCGCTTTACCCGTGATATTGACGCGACAATTGTCGTCCAACCCGGTAATGAGGAAGAAGCGCTTGCCGTTCTGATGACAGTGTTTACGCCGAGGGTCCCCGACCCTGGAAAAAGCGGGACACTTCCCATATTATTTAAAATAATATGAGGCAAATAGGGCACCTCCTATTTGCCCCCGGCAAGTAAACTCGCCACAAGAATCAATAAAATCATTGCCTAATGGTAACACATAGGATACCATTGTATCATGAGTTATAAGGTTGAAGAATATCTCCGTGAAAATGGCACAAGCCCTTACGAAGAGTGGTTTATGCGGTTGGATTCCGTTGCGGCTGCGAAAATTACGGTCGTAAAACTCAAAATGGAACAGGGCAACCTTTCCAACGTAAAATGGCTTGGAGGAATAGGAGAATACCGACTGGATTGGGGGCCGGGTTATCGGGTTTATATCGGTAAAGACGGTGATAAGCTGATAATTCTTCTCGGAGGCGGAACCAAAAAGGGACAGCAAAAGGATATCGACAAGGCAGAAGCCATCTGGAAAGAGTACAAAGAACGAAAAGCCAAACAGAAAAAGAAATAGATTTATGGAGGACAAAATGGCCCTGACAAGAGACTTCAAAGAAACCATAAAAAAACGGGTTGACTGCGACCCTGATTTTGCCAAATTACTGCTTCATGAAGCGGTCGATTTATTGTTGGATGGCGATTCGGCAACCGCCAAACTGATTTTAAGAGACCTCGTAAACGCAACAGTCGGATTCGAGCGCTTAGCCGAAGAAGTTAAAAAGCCAAGTAAAAGTCTTCATCGCATGCTTTCCGCTTCCGGCAATCCTACCATGGAGAATCTATCGACTATCTTCGCCACCATTAAGAAATCTCTCCACGTCAGAATTGAAACCTCTGTCATCGCAGTCTGACAGCAATATATAACTGGAAACTAGGGACACTTCCCCGTATTTCTTTTTAAAAACGGGGAAGTGTCCCCGAATATTCAGCGTCTTGGCCGGGGACGGACTCGCCGCAGGAGCGGCACAAACGGCATTCCCACGCTGGAGCGTGGGAACGATCAAAATTTCACCTCACACCCCCTCAACATCAAACATCAGCCGCTTGAACTCTATTTGGACATTTTTCGAGTGGTGAGTCCCTGACTTCGACCATGAAACGCTTCCCATTTTTGAATTCCTGAGACATCATGCTTAATCCTAGAAAAAGCAGTTCACCACGGAGGCATGGAGACACGGAGTAAAAACAAAAATAAAATCAGTTGTTTATCGTCTTGATCCGGAATTTAACCGCTTCACCGATGTGGTAAGCGCCATAATCCTGATATTTTCTCCGTGTCTCAGTGTCTCCGTGGTTCAAATGCCGTTTTTAGGTTAATACGTCGCCATCAGGCTGAATCTGAATGCCTGGTCAAGAAGGTTCCGCTCTCCCCTGTCGTCATTGATAACGGTTCTCCACTGACTACGGTCATGCCAGTGCAACATCATTACCCGTTTGTAGACCTTGTGGACGGCACGGGCTTTGACGATTGTTTGCGGATTGTCCAGGTACGGTTCCCCCTTGATTTCTATCAGCAGAACACTCTCTTCGGCGCTTCTGCCCCTGATACCGGCTACAAAGTCCGGGTTAAAATCATACTTCAGTTCAGGCATGACCAGAGAGACGGTATAAGGTTTGCTCTGCGGGTTTCTATGCCACCAGAGGACGCCGCCGCTGGTGTCGCTATCCAACATCAAGGCAAATTCTCGTTCATCGGACGTAAGCCCCGCAGGGATCACGCCATAGACATTCAGTTTTGCCGGTTCCAAGGGTTCATCCGAGGTCAGATGTTCGGGTAATGAGGCTGCCGGCGCGGCTTCAATAAAATTGGTATAGCAGCGGCGTTTTGCTTCCCGAAGGGTCTTGGGATAGGTCGCCAGTATCAGATTCAACGCCTCTTCCAACTCTTGCGGTGTCCCTCCCCCGATCATCCCTTTGCACTGGAATTCTTCCTTGAGCCGGATAATCAGCAAATCATGCAGCGGCCTTCCGGAGATATTTTCGTCTTCAAACAGCACTGCCTGAGCCTTGCGGGCAATTTCTTTCATGGATATGTCAGCGGTAGCGGCCTCGGTAGCCACATGGCCGTCAAATAACTCGGTGGTTCGTTTGGTCGCTTGGGCAAAGCGGCGAAACACCACATTCATAATCTCGCCGTCAAGATTAATCCGGCTGCTGATGCACTTGGCTATGCTTGCCACCATATCGGCATTGCATACTTCCTTTTTGAGGCTTTTGGGAAATTCAAGGTCCTTCCGTAACCGGTACATCTTGCCGGATTTCTGAACTTTCGGTGTCATCGACGCGGCGGGTTCGACTTTTGTCGGCGCGGGAATGGTCTCACCGGCAAAAAGCGTTGTCTGGGTCGGCGTACCGGTGGGGCCTTGTTCCTGGACTCCCTGTTTTCCGTCGTACTGAGGCGCCGATTCATCGTGCGGGATTGGCGCTTCCTGTTGTGGCGGCTCCGTCCAGAATGACGCCTGTCCCCCCTCCATCACCTGAGCATTTACCGCATCGCTTGCGACTATCACCAAACCGATAGTGGCGCTGGCGCTCGTAAGTTGCGATTCGATGGACTTGAGCCGGTCGGCGGCCTTGGTAAGGCCGGCTTGAATGGCGTAATCCGCAAGCACCACATAACCATATTTCAGCAGGTCTACCCGCTCCTTGCCTTGCAGCAGCCGATGGACACGAAGGATACGACCGACAACCTGCACCCCGAAATCCGCGTCCCTGCTCCGACGCATGGAAACCAGGGTAAAGGCCCTGGGACAATCAAAGCCAAGGGCCACGGCAACCTTGAAGATCAGCACTCTCACATGTTCATCGTTGGCAAGGGCCAAAAGGTCGGGGTCGGGGTCTTGGGCGGTGTGAACTGCTATCCGGTCGGCTTTGACGCCTAACTCCAAGAGCTTTCTCTTGGCATCCTCAACGGTGTTGGTGTCCGCGTTGCTGTCAACCTGAACCAGCATGAGCGGTTTCAGGTCAACACCCGTTCTTGCCAATTCTTCTTCTATTTCCTGATGTTTCTCCAAACCATGACGAAGAGCGGTTTTCTCGAAGTCGGTAATGGTTCGCGCTTCATCGTCAACGAGGAAGGCAATCGCCTTGACTCCCTTCTTGATTAAGTCGGCTTCAACACAGTCAGTGCGGCTTATGGCTATTTTGTGGACTTCAACAAAGCCGGTGGCTTGCTTGAAGCTGTCAATATCTCTGTCCTTGGGGGTCGCCGTGACCATGACGGTGTATTCCGGCGCAAGAACATTCATGTAGAAGGAAAGGGCTTCAGGGGCTTTCTTAAATCCGTGGTGAGCTTCGTCAACGACGATGCCGATGTGATAGCCAAGGCTTTTGAGGGCTGGAACCAACAGATCAAGGGAAAGGGCTTTATCCGACATGGTTCGAGCCTTCCGGCTCTCGGCGGTGTTGGCGGCAACGGCGCCCCAGGTGGTAACGTAGATGTCGCCGCTCTTAATGCCGTCAATAGTCCGGTCTTTCCGGGGGTCTTTGACGGTTAATCCCTGGAATTCGGACTTGATGGTGCGGATTGATTGCTCGATCAGACTGGCAAAGGGGGCAAACCAGAACCAGACAATCTTTTTCCCTTGGCTGAATTTCGCAGCGGTGTGACCGGCGATAAGCGTTTTACCCGCGCCGGTGGGCGCTTCGATGAGCAGGCAACCATTATACTGAATGATGAGATGACGGCTTGCCGGGTCGGATACTCGGCACAACTGGTGATGGGTTGCCTCAAGAAGTTCCACGGCATTGTTGACGGCGGCATCCTGAAAGGTTTTGAGGGGGGTCGCCATCTAAACCCCTCCGAAGCACTGCATGAGGAATTCGGGAATTTTTTCAACCGTTACGCCGGGGTGGGTAATCTGACGTCGGATAATGCCGGGTTCCCAAGAATAGATGACCGCTGACGGGAAGTGTCGTATCAACTTTTCAATGCCTGTAATTGCGCTGCCGGTCGTTTCCGGTAAGTAGATGACTGCCTTATCATCATACTCGGCAATCTGGAATGGGGCGGTGTCCATGAATGGGTAAACCCTGCCATCGTTGATAAGCTGCAAGGCCAGCCAAATCTGTTCGTGGCTGATGTGCATGCCAAGAGATTCCGCAGGAATCCGAGACATGGTAAGGTAGGCAAAATCACCTTGAACTGGTTCAATGGTTTTAATGGATTTTCCAGTACGATATGAATACCCTTTTATAGCCAGTTCCAAACGAAGTCGGGTGATTTCCTTGCAAATATTTTTATTTGGCTCTTCTGCGGTTGCCTCAGTACTGGAGATAATAATAAAGCGTCTATTTCCATCGTCCTCTGCGTTTATTTCCATTACAGCCTGTGCAGTAGTACCTGAACCCCCAAAGAAATCCAAAATTATATCATCTTGGCTGGTAGCCTGTTGCAATAGCCCCTTTATCAAGGCAAGTGGTTTTGGATAGGGGAAGTCATTCTGACCTATCATCCTGCGCAGCAACGCAGTGCCATCAGAGGTGTAGCCAGTTGTTATCACTTCTACAGCTTCAATATCGTAAGCCGCTATTTCATTGTTATCCGCTGATTTTGGAATAATCCATGTGGAGAGTGGCTTTTCAGACCGCTTAAGCTCAGAAAGGTGTTTTTTGTAACGAGGCATTCCCACACCAATGACTTTCCCTACCCAAAAGTCTATATCTGGTAATTCTTTTCTCAGATTACGAGGAGCGGTACCATCTTCAATCGCGGCAAGTAGCTCTCTCATGGTCGCGTAAGTTATAGTTCTATCATCTTTAGGCCATAATACTTTTTCTTCCCGGATGATTTGTTCCATGGTCTTTGAGCGTATTTTTTGACCTGGTTTCAATCGTTTTTCAGATGCAAATCCCCATACTCTATCCGGGTTGCAAGGATACCAATACTTGGTATCTGGATTTTCTATCGGATAATAAGTATTCGGACGCTCCCGATATGTTTTATTTACATTAAGATTGTCGTTTGCCCAAGGACCACGTAAGTCTCTATCCGGATTGGTATATGCACTGGTATCCTTCATTTCTCCGGAAAAAGTAAAATCCGTATTTGCATAACATAGCACATACTCATGGTCAACGCTGAGAAAGGCTCCCTTGGCGTCGTTAGAGCCGCTGCGCCGTTTCCAGACGAAAGTGCCGACCTTCATTCCGGGAAAGACCTTATCCATCAGCATGGAAAGATGACCTAATTCGTCTTCACCGATATTGACGAAGATCACACCGTCGTTGCGGAGCAGTTCCTTTGCCAGCAACAACCGGCGATACATGAATTCAAGCCACGTGGAATGCTTGAACCGGTCGTCTTTATCGAGAAACTTGTCGTTGTAGATGAAATCCCTGTTGCCGGTATTGTAGGGAGGGTCGATGCAGATAACCTTGACCTTCCCCTTACAGGTCATCCGCAGATACCGCAAGGCGTCAAAGTTGTCCCCTTCGATGAGCAGGTTGGTCCACGGAGCATCACCCATGGAAAGCTCAGGATGCAGGTTCAAGGCGACAAAGTCGTCATTCAGGGCGTTATCGTGGTCAATTTCGTTACGCTCCCAGACGATCCCCAGCGGGGTCTTTGCATCCCGGCGTTGCAGAAGTTCAACAAGCTCTTCTCTGGAAAGAGATGAATAATCCATGATTCCTCGTATGATTAGGTGTTGACGGTTGTTTGAAAAATCCGCTGCCCAACTCCAGCAAGAATTCCTGCAATCAGCTTATCAGGGCAGTTTCCAGTTTGGTTTTAGAAAGGCTATGCGGTTCCGGCAGATTCAGGAATTCAAGCACATAAGGGTCTTTCATCACATCAATCGGCTTAATGCCGTCTTTTTCTGAACTTCTTGCAAGGATCCGCTTCTTGTCTTTACTCCGTAGCAGGCGCTCATAAAAAAAGGAGTTCTTTTGTCGCTCCAGTTGGCTCACACTCCAGCCATGCTGATCTGCCTCAGCTTCGTAGAAACTCCTGGCGTCAAGATTCACCACTCGCATCAGTACGCGATAATGCGACCAGCCGAGATTTTGCGAAAATCCCTGTTGTTTGGATTGGCTACATGCCGTGTAGCCAATTCCAGGGGAACGGTCGGCGAATGAGGAGTAAAACTGACGAAACAGTTTAAGGTTGGGGAGAGAAAACCCTTTGCCGTATTGGGCGGTTAGCTTTGCCGACAAATCTTGAATGAGGCGTTTACCATACTCCGCACGCTCTTCGCCGCCTTGCAGTTCCTGAACGATTTCACGACCGATATACCAATAGGCATGCACCATCTCACTGTTTACCGAGCGGACAACATTTGACCGGGCCTGTTCCAGTATCAAGACAATGCGGTCGAATAAAGAGTGATGGGTGACCGGTGAAGGGTGACAGTTCATAGACGTTTTGCTCGATTTGTTATTCATTTCACCGTTCCCCCTTCACCCTATTGCCCGTGCCGATGACAACGCCGATGTGCAATCCGTTGTGGATTCAGATCAACCGAGGCATCAAAAAGCGACATGGAAAGTTTGTCGGCGCTATTTGACGCAGACCGGCGCAACAGTTCGCCGGCGTAATATTTGGTGTGATAGGGTGTGTTCATAGCGGCATACTATAGATAGATGGAACTGTCTTTAGATATGTATTCTCTACAAAATCAGTCACAGCCAATATATTATTCAAATTAATGACGGGAACATCCAAATTAAGCGGTTCATCACTGGCAACAGCAACTAGGGTGGGGTCATTGTTTTCGCCACGGCAGAGAAGAGTTTTACTTCTTTCCTGTCTATGCACCTCAATTTTAGGAAAAAAACTCTTTTTAAAACCTTCAGTTAAGACTATGTCCACATCAGTGAAATATGTATTGAGAAGTTCATCGATTGAGGGAGCTACCAGGTGCTTTTTTACCAAAGCAAGTTTTTCCGGAGAAATAATTAGCATCGTGTCTGCCCCAGCAGCAGTTAAACGGTAAGAATCCTTCCCAGGATAATCGATATTGAATTGATGAGCATCATGCTTTATAGCCCCTACTTTATACCCTCGATTCTTTAATTCCACGATGACCTGCTCCAGCAATGTTGTCTTCCCTGTATTTGATTTTGCGACAAATGAGACTACTTTGACAGGCATAATGACTTCTCCTCGAGTTTTGAAAAAGCATTGACAATTGTCAGTCAGATTCTAAACAGAAATGCTTATTTTATTACATCGATTGCGACGCAAAAATTGAATTAAAACAAATAGTTAGTAAAATGAAAATGAGTTTATATTTTGCATTGACAAGTTCGAGTGATTCCGCGAAACTTGCCCGTCCCTGATTTGGCAACGAATGACACGGCTGGTATAGGCATGATTTTCAGGAAGGGAGCCGACCGAGGAGACGGAGGAGACCATCGAGAATGGTTACAGGATGCGGCGGACAGCCGGGAATGTAGAGGTCCACGGGGAGGAGTCCGTCCACTCCGTTGTGTACCTCCGGGCTGTTGATAAAAGGACCGCCGTTAATGGCGCAGGCGCCCAAAGCGATGACCAGCTTCGGCGCCGGGATTGCCGTGTAGGTTTTCAGGAGCGCCTCCCGCATGTTCTCCGAGACCGGGCCGGTAACCACGAGGCCGTCGGCGTGGCGGGGGGAGGCAACAAACTGGATGCCGAACCGCCCCAGGTCAAAACCGATGGTGGAGAGGACATTGGTGTCCGCCTCGCAAGCGTTGCAACCGCCGGCGCTCACCTCCCGCAGCTTGAGAGAGCGGCCAAAGAGCCGGAGCAACTCCCGATCCAGGGCCGTGGTCAGCCGCCGCTCTTCTCCGGCGGTGACCAGGAGCTCTTCCCGGCGGCGGGTTGCCAGGGGGGCGTCCGGGGTAAAACCGATGGCGTCATGAGGACACGCCGTGGCGCAATCGGGGCAGAAGAGGCATTTTCCCAAATCCAGCGAGAGCGCCCCCCTCAGCGAGAGCGCCCCCACCGGGCAAGCGGCCACACAACAGTCGCAGTCGGCCGGACACCGTTCGGACGACAGTCGGGGATACCCCCGGAACAACTCCGGCAGGGCCGCCGGTTCCCGGGGATAGCTGATAGTCCGATGCCCCTGCCGGTGCCGGGCGAGGATGGTTTTGATCATCGGGGGTACCTCATTCCACAGGTATATGGGGCAGCTTCACGATGAAAGTGGACCCCCTGCCGACACTACTCTCCACCAATAGTTCGCCTTGGTGTTTCTTTATAATATCATAGGAGATGCTGAGACCGAGGCCGGTTCCCTTCCCATCCTTCTTGGTCGTGAAGAATGGTTCAAATATCCGGCTCAATACCTCTTCCGGGATTCCCTCCCCGGTGTCGCTGATCGAGGCATAGACGAAGGCGTCGTCATACCAGCTTCTCAGTACGATCTCTCCCGGCGGGACGATGGCATGTCCGGCATTGACCAGCAGATTCAGAAAAACCTGATTCAGCTTGCCGGGATGACAGAGAACTTCCGGCGGGTGTCCGTACTCTTTCCGAATGGTGGCCGTATATTTCAGCTCATTATAACAGATGGTGAGGGCTCTTTCCATGCATGCTTCCACCATTACCGGTTCCATCTCTATCGCATCCGTCCGGGAAAAGCTCTTGAGATCCTTGACAATCATTGATATCCGATCCGTTCCGTCCCGCGACTCGGAGATCAGGTTGGCGACATCATCCAAAATACTCTCTATTTTCAGTGATTTCCTGCTGTTGATGACACTCTCCCGCAGCAATTCTGTGCCGCCGTTTTCCCGCAGGATCCGGTCAAACCGGAGTATCTTGTCAAAATAGTCGGCCAGAATGCTCAGGTTGGCGGAAATATAGGCTATCGGATTGTTTATCTCGTGGGCTACCCCGGCCGCCAGTTGCCCCAGAGAGACCATTTTTTCGTTTTGCATGAGGGCCTTGTCCTTTTCCCGGTTCTTTTTCACCTCGTCGGCCACCCGCTCTTCAAGCTCTCTGTTTAACGTCTCCAGTTGGAATTGCTGCTGCTGTAGCAATTCCTGGGTCTTGCGTCGTTCGGCAACCTCACGGCTCAGAAGTTCGGTGGTATGACGTAACGGATTGACGATGTTCGTGACGATATCGTTGACCCTCATGACAAGCTGCTTCCAGTCACCGATGAAGAGGTCGACATCGGTCCGTTCGTCCAACCTCCCTTCCGCGGCGGCCAGAACCACACGGTTGGTCTCTCCGAGGAGGTTGTTCATGATATCGATGCAGGTGTTGAGATTGTTTTTGATCACGTTGAAGTCGCCATGGTAGGTGTCGGTGATCCTGGGGGGAATATCCCCCTTGGAAATCCGGTCCACATAGGTGGCGGCCATATGGAGCGGTACGGTCAACCGGTCCAGGATTTCATTGACGATGCCGACCGTTTTCTGGTGGTATCCGGTATACTTGGCGATATCGGCGCGTACGGAGAGCTCACCCATCAGGACGGCGTTACTGAGGAGTTCGAAATCCTGGTTTCTCATTCGGATGATGTCAAGCAGGCTGTTGACGCCGGTCTTGATCCGTTCGTAGTCACCCTGAAACTCCGAGGTAACCGGATCCGGTAACTGCCCGGCGCCTAACTTATGGAGCGCGTCGGCGGCGATGTGCAGCGGGCCGATAACGGTATCCATCGTCGTATTGATCCCCGCCACGATTTTTCGGAAATCTCCATGATGCCTGTCGGCGTTGACCCTGACGGCAAGATCGCCGGTGACGGCCGCGGTGGTCAGCATGCCGGTATCCGCGGAGAGTTTCTGCACCGACTCCTGGAGTGTTTTCATACAGACGAGCATCTTGCTGATCTCGTTGTTCCGATAAATCCTGATCTCCTGATTCAGGTTACCCTCGGCCATGGTCGTGAGGTATTTCGAGGCGCGTGCGATAGCCTGGTGGATGGACCAGATATTGAGCCAGCCGAAAATTATACCGAGGAACACGATAGCGGCAATGGTAATAATGAGCATATCCGGCCTGAACCGGGCAGTCAAACCGACGATAAACAGGCCGAGCGTATAGCAGACGCAGAGAACTGTCAGCCGCATTCTGACGGAGAAGTTGAGGTAGTAATCAACGATACGGGGTATTTTCACTGCGTCTCCCCCTTTTCGGAAGGTCTTCCCGCGTTACGTCATGTAACCTTTTTCCCGATACTTATAATAGCTCATAACATGAATTACAAGCGTTATGGAAACATTTTCCCCGGGTTGAGGATATTGTTGGGGTCCAGGGCCTGCTTGATCGCCTTCATGGCGGCGATCTGTTCCGGAGACAGCTCCATGGAGATGTACGGCTGTTTGGCGAGACCGACCCCGTGCTCGCCTGACATGGTGCCGTGCAGATCCAGGGCAGCCTGAAAGACCTCCCGGATTGCCTCGTGGGCCTTTGCTTCCATTCCCGGAATCTCCTTGTCAATCATCACGTTGACGTGGATGTTGCCGTCCCCCGCGTGGCCGAAGTTGGCGATGGGGATGTCGTACTTCAGTTGAATCCGCTCGATGCTCCGGATCACGTCGGGTACCTTGCTCCGGGGAACGACGATATCCTCGTTGTACTTGGTGGGATTCACATCCCGCAGGCTGGGAGAGACCAGCCGCCGGACTCGCCAGAGCGCCTCGGACTCGGCGGCGTCCTTGGCCACCTTGCACTGGACCAAACCCAGTGGGGCGATCAGCTCCTGAATCCGGGCCGCCTGTTTCTCGATCATTTCCCGATCTCCGTCAACCTCAATGATGAGTACAGCCCGCCCCTCGGCGGGAATTCCCAGGTTGAAGCGCCGGTTCACGCACTGCAGTGTGGCGTAATCCATGAACTCCAGGGTGGCGGGGATGATCCGGGCGCCGATGATGGTGGAGACGGCCTTGGCGGCGCCGTCAATGGAGTCAAAGATGGTCAGCATGGTCTTCTTGGCCTCGGGGAGCGGGAGGAGCTTGAAGATAATCTTGGTGATCACCCCCAGGGTCCCTTCGGAGCCACACAGGAGCCGGGTCATGTCATACCCCACCACCGCTTTGTAGGTTTCGGCGCCGGTCCGGATGATCTCCCCGGTGGGAAGCACTACCTCCAGCCCCATGACGAAATCCCGGGTGACCCCATACTTGACGCACCGTGGTCCGCCGGCGTTCTCGGCCACGTTCCCCCCCAAGGTGGAAAACTTGAGGGATGCCGGGTCAGGTGGGTAGAAGAGACCAAGTTTTTCCACCTCCAGTTGAAACTGCTCGGTCACCACCCCCGGCTCTACCTCGGCGATCAGATTCTCGGTGTCGATCCGCAATATCCGGTTCATCCGGGTGGTGACGAGGACGATCCCTCCCCCCTTGGGGAGCGACCCGCCGGTAAAGCCGCTGCCGGCCCCCCGGGGGAAGACCGGGATCAGCTCCCGGTTGGCCAGCTTCAGTACCAGGGAAACCTCTTCCGGGCCGGCCGGATGGACCACTGCGTCGGGGAGAAACTCCATCTGGGTGGCGTCGTAACCGTAGCAGATGAGGTCCTGGAGGTCGGTGGCCACGTTTTCCGGGCCGAGAAGCTGCTTCAGTTCAGAGATGATTCGTGCGTTGAGCATGGGAAACCTTTCTTGTCAACGGATTACAACTGTCCTGGTTTGACAACCGGCAGTACCGTCCCTGCGTCGGGGATGACATACGCCGAGTACTCCACCGGCAGCATCTGCTCCGCTGTCCGGAGCGCCTCGTCCAATGATGCCGCCGGAATTAGTGACATGGCCCGGACCTCCTCGGTCGGAAGGTCGGAGACGAGGATGATCCGGAACCGTTTGGCCTTGTCGAGAAGAGCGTAGGCGGTCTGCCCGTTGATCTCGTAGCGGGCGCGAAGCGCCGCCTCGAATTCCGGTAGTTCCCGGTGACGGAACCAGTTGAAAAAGGTTGGGTGGCCGTAGCCGTCCAGGCACTGGGCCAGGAGGATCATGATCCCCCCCTCGCGGAGCGCTCGGCTTGCGTACTCCATTGACTTGTGAGCCTGGATCAGGTTAATGTCCTTGGGATAGCCGCCACAGGAGGCGACCACCAGATCAGCCTGCTCCGTCAAGGGATACGAAAAATGCTCTTCATAGTAGCGACACCCTGCCCGGTGGGCCTCGTCCCAATCCCCCGCGAAGACGGCGAGCAACCGCTTGTCCGGCGTTAGTACCGTGTTGATCAGCAGATCCGGTTTGGCCAAGGCGCACGCCTCACGGAGCGCCTCATGTACCGGATTGCCGTCGAGTACGCCGGTGGCGGCCAGGGGATGCCGCCCTCTGCCTGGTTCGGGATGGAGGACACTGTAGTGGCTGGCAAGGCAGGAGGCGCGTCCGGCGATTCCCGGCAGGAGCGCTTTCCTCCCGCCGCCGAACCCTGCGAAATAATGATAGCCGATGGTCCCCGTGAGGATGAGCCGGTCCGCCTCTACCGCATGGCGATTGATCAGAACATCGATGCCGTTGGCTGTACTCCCCAAGGAAACCAGCATATCCGGATCGTCGCAGTCGTGGTCCTTGACGGAGATTCGGCCATGGAGCCGGCCGACGATCGTGCGATGTTCGGCCACTGTCTGTCCGCGGTGAATACCGAGGGCGATGAGGATGAGCATATCCCTGTCGGATATTCCCCGGCGATTCAGTTCGTCGACGAGAAGAGGTAAATAGAGTGCGCCGCCGGTGAAGCGGGTGATATCCGAAGTGACGATGACGACCCGCTCGCCGGGCTTGAACGTGGCAAGAAGCGTATCACACCGGGCAAGGGCCGCGGTGATCAGTTCTTGTGGAGAGTGTTCCGGCGTAGGGAGAGTAGCGAGCAGGAGAGCGCAAACCCGTGCCGAGGGGATGGTGCATTCAAGAGAGGTGTCGCCGTACCTGAGAAGCATGGCATATCATACCGATTCGGTCGGAAAAGTGCAAGCAGCGGAAGGGTTATCCGGATATACCCTCTTGAGTGAGAGGGAGTTTGACGGTGAAGGTTGACCCTACGGCAACGGTGCTCTCCACCAGAATCTCGCCGTGATGGCTTTTTACGATCTCATACGCGACAGTGAGTCCCATTCCGGTTCCCTTTCCCACGTCCTTGGTCGTAAAGAACGGCTCGAAGATTCGCCCCAGAATCTCCGGCGGTATCCCCGTCCCGGTATCGCTGACCGAGGCATAGACGAAATCGCCATCACCCCGGCAACTCAGCACGATCTCACCCGGCGGGGTGATGGCCTGTCCGGCATTGAGCAGGAGATTCAGAAAAACCTGATTCAGTTCGCCGGGATGACAACATATCTCCGGCATGCGGGTATACTCTTTGCGGATAGTCGCCACGGATTGCAGTTCGTGGGAACAGATGTTCAGAGCGCTCTCCAGGCAACCGCTCAGTTCCGTCGGTTCAAACTCCGGTTTATCTACCCGGGAAAAACTCTTCAGATCCCGGACAATCTTCGACACCCGCTCCGCCCCATCCAGCGATTCCGCGATTAAGTCGACCCCGTCACTCAAAATGTACTCCAGATCCAGGGACTTCCTGCGGGCATCGATGATCTCCCGCGCCGGCGGCGCCAGCGCATCAGCATGTTTCAGGAGCAGGTGGTCATACTCAACGAGCTTATCGTAGTACTTCGTCAGGATCTGTAGGTTGTTGAAGACGAAGCAGATCGGGTTATTGATTTCGTGGGCTACGCCGGCCGCCAGTTTGCCAATGGCGGACATTCTTTCGCTCTGCATCAACTTCAGATCTTTTTGCCGGTTTTTTTCCACTTCGACGGCCACCCGCATCGCAAGCTCCGCGTTCAGCGCCAAATCCTTTTCCCGGTTTTTCCGCACTTCAAAAGCCACCCGTTGCTCAAGCTCCGAGTTCAGTTCCTCAAGTTGCCGCTGATTGCGCCGCAGTGCTTCCTGGGCCAATCGGCGCTCGGCAATCTCGTCGCGCAGGGAATCGGCCAATGACTTCAGCGCGAGGTGGGTCTCGATTCGCGCCTCAACTTCTTCCCACTGGAACGGTTTGGTGATGTAATCCACTCCGCCGCACGAAAATGCCTTTACTTTATCGAAGGTCTCGGAAAGAGCGCTGATGAAGATGACGGGAATATCGCGGAACCGATTATCGGCCTTCAACTTTGCGCAGACTTCAAAACCGCTCATCCCCGGCATGTTGATATCGAGCAGAATCAGATCCGTCGGTTCCTTCTCCATCTGCTTGAGCGCAAGTTCGCCGCTGGTGACGGGACGTATCCTGTACCCCTTGTTTTTGAGCATTGTGGTAAGGAGGGCAATATTAGCGACAGTATCGTCCACCACAAGAATATCGGCCGGCTTCATCTCTCGCACGGCGTTGGCGCATGGTTCCATATATCACCTCAAGCGTCGGTCACATCACCCGAGTCGTGCTGGGTAAGCCACTCCACCAGCACCGTCACGAGATCCGGATTGAAGTGGCTTCCTGACAGTTCCTCTATGATACAGCAGCTTTTTTCCCTGGAATACGCCTCCTTGTACGGTCGTTTACTGCAGAGGACGTCGTAGACATCCGCCAACCCCATGATCTGGGCGCTGAGCGGGATCTCTGCCCCTCTCAGCCCCTCTGGATAGCCGGTGCCATCCCATTTCTCATGGTGGGACAGGGCTATTTCTATTCCGATCCGCAGGAAAGAGTTATGCGGATATTCGTGATATACCTCCTCCAGGGTCGCCGCGCCGATTCGGGGGTGGGTTTTAACGATGTCAAATTCTTCCGGAGTGAGCTTTCCCGGTTTCAACAGGATGTGGTCCGGCACACTGACCTTGCCGATATCATGCATGGGAGCGGCATGATAGATATTTTCAATGAAATCATCGGTGATGATGTCTGAGTACCTGGAGTTCAACCGGAGCCTTTTGGCGAATATTTTGCAGTAGAGACGGGTTCTCGAAAGATGTTTGCCGGTTTTATCATCCTTTTTTTCCGCAAGGCGGGAGAGGGTGTAGATCGTGGCCCGGTGGGATTCGATCAGTTCCCGGGTCCGATCTCGCACCTGTTCTTCGAGGTGTTCGTTGTACTGTTCCAGTTTCTTCCTCATCGTGCTCAGACTGATGTGGGTGTTGACCCGCGCCAGAATCTCCTCGGCGTTGAACGGCTTGCTGATGTAATCGACCCCGCCGACGGAAAACGCCGTGATCTTGTCCTGAGTCTCGTTCAGGGCGCTGATAAACAGGACAGGAATCTTGGCCAGTGAGCTGTCCTGTTTCAATTGCTCGCATACCTCAAAGCCGTTGATTTCAGGCATGCTGATGTCGAGAAGGATCAGGTCGGGCGGATTGCGCGCGGCCGCGAGAAGCGCCTTGATGCCGCTGGTGTACATTACCACCCGATAGCCTGTGTTCTTGAGCAGCAACTGCAACACCCGCAGATTGTCGGGCACATCGTCTACGATCATGATCGTCGAGGTTCTGTCGTCCATTAACGCGCTCCTCACTTCTTGTCCGGTATGTTTCAATTCTGGCATAGCCTTAGTCGGATAATATTTCTACAATTTTTTCAAATTCATACGCACTGGCATACTGGTCGAGTTCGCGGACAATGGCGGGATTGATTTTCGCCATTTCAGCAAAAAGATCCTGCAACCTGAAGACATCCGCTGTTTCCGCCGCCGCGATACATTCGTTACGCAGATCCGACGGTAACGCGGCTATCTGGTCGGACCAATCGGATACCGCGTCCAAGCTATCTTGTTCCTCTTCCGGTGCGTCTTCATCATAAACATAGCGAATGTCGGTTAATTGGCGTATTGTCTCAAACAGATCCCACTCCTTGAACGGCTTGGCCAGATAACCGTCAGCCCCAGCCTCTAATATTCTCTGCCTGTCTTCCTGAAACGCGCTGGCTGTTATGGCGATGATGGTAGTCTGTCCCCCCCCCTCCATCCTTTTTATCGCACGGGTCGCTTCATAGCCGTCCATGACCGGCATGGACACGTCCATCAATATGATGCGTGGATGCCAGTCCTGAAATATCGTGACCGCCTCGGCGCCGTTGCCGGCTTCACGTATTGTAAACGCGACGCTCATGAATAAGTTGGCCAGGAGAAGCCGGTTTATTTGTATGTCGTCCACGATGAGAATACGGATCTCTTCCTGGCCCGGCATGAGCCCAAGAACCTTTTTCGATTGAGGTTGTCGTTCCGCGTCTCCTTCCACCCCAATCATAACCGGCAGGGTAAACAAAAAAATGCTCCCCTTCCCCACCGTACTGCCGACCTCGATAGCGCCGTCCATCATCTGCAGAAAACCCTTGCAGATGGCAAGCCCAAGGCCGGTGCCCCCTTTCTTGATGCCCGAACTTGCCTGCTCGAACGCCTTGAACAGGTTCTCAAAATCTTCCTCCGGAATACCGGGGCCGGTATCTTCAACTTCGAAGCGGAGTTCAATTTTCTCTCGCGAAACGGTTTTGGCGCCGAACCGCAGGGAAACGCCCCCTTCATCGGTGAATTTCACCGCATTCCCCAGAATATTTATGAG
>Ga0194037_1000615_pt1 | contig 27401 bp, 24 predicted proteins | sample JunL306m_MetaG_FD_148653 | JGI IMG/M metagenome (GOLD analysis project Ga0194037, IMG submission 148653) | Anoxic zone freshwater microbial communities from boreal shield lake in IISD Experimental Lakes Area, Ontario, Canada - Jun2016-L304-6m | ecosystem: Environmental > Aquatic > Freshwater >...
AAACGAATCCGGTTGAGGATATGCATAACTCAGAAAGAATCTTATTATATGGTCAAAAAAACAATGATTTAGTATGTCAGGTGTTAGGATATTGTTGCCTTTGTTACGATTATATAGCATTTGGCAACCAAGTGAAAAGTTTAGAATATGGTATTTTGGCTAATCAGGTAGCTGAAAAGTCTAAAAATGAGCGGTTAAAAACATTTGCAAAAGCCATGCTTGCTTTGTCTTATTTAACAATGGGCGATTTTGAAAAAGCCGTATCCTATAATAAAGGCTCTATTGAAGCAGGATCTAAATATGAACCAGATATTATATCTGTATGCGCTATAAATGATATGGGAACAATTTATTTAGCCATGAATAAAGTTGACTCTGCCTTGATTTATACCCAAAAAGCTTATGAAATGGCTATTAAAACGGGTATTAATTATTGGTTAACTGATACCTATTTACAATTTGGTAGTATTCATGCCGCAATGAAAAACTCCACTTTGGCATTAAGTTATTGGAACCTAGCTTTAAATGAAGCCAATAGAATTAATTCGCCAAAATTCAAAAGCACTGCCTATTCTGCTATTGCAAATTATTTTTTCGCTAATAACCAAAAAGATTCTGCAAAACTTTATGCCACCAAAGCAATCTCTAGTGTAAAGAATACCGATTTTTATACTTTAAATGTTGGACCAGCAAAACTGCTTTTAAATATTTATCACGATTCAAATATTGATAGTGCTTTTAAATATTCTGAAATTTATAGATTAGCCAGTGATAGTTTATTTAACATTAAAACCTTGCAACAAGCGCAGTTAATGAGTGTAGAAGAAGAAGCACGTCAGCAAGAGCAAAAATTAGAAGAAGATAAATTTGAAGAAGCCCAAAAAGAAAATCTTCAATACACATTTATTGCAGTAGGTATTGTAAGTTTCTTTATTATATTTTTAATTTTCAGCCGCAACTACATCACAAATCCAAAAGCGATAGAATTCTTAAGTGTTATTGCTTTATTGATTGTTTTTGAATTTGTAAACTTATTAGTACATCCTATTTTAGAAAAAGCAACGCATCATTCTCCATTTTTAATGTTAATAGCTTTAGTATCAATAGCGGCACTATTAATTCCTTTTCATCATAAATTAGAACATTGGGCCGTAAATAAATTGATAGAAAAAAATAGAGAGAGTAGATTAGAATCTGCTAAGAGAACTGTTGAGGCCTTGGAAAAGAAGATATAAAAATTAAACAGATTGAAAAAAGCTAGTCTGTAAATTATCCTTCTCTATTTTTATCTTTTTGCAAAGTTCTAGATACTTACTTATATAATCAATATATTGTCATTAGTTAGAGACTTAATTAATTACAATTTATTTCTATATAAGTTTTATCTTCAATTAAATATTGTAAATAGAGATAATGGTAAGAACTTTAAAAACTATCACAAAATATGTATTAAAAAATTGGCTTTTCAGGAAGTATGCTATAGTAACTAAGGATAAAAATAACAATCAAAGTTTTTTAACCATTGGATCACGAAAAGCAAGCTCAAGGTATAAATCTGTTTATTTAGATAAAGATGCCAATGTATCAAATTCATTAATAATTAATTCAAATATCACAAAGAAAATAGAAGAATTTCATGCCCAATTTGGATTAATCTGTATTCAAGACTATAATTTAGTAACATCAAATCGAAACTTGTTTGTTATGCAACCAGAATTTATTGTTCTGGAAATTCCCTTACCAGAGACTTACGAAGAATATATAAAATCTATAAATACTGGTGCTAGAAATAGTTTAAAAAAAGTTCAAAAAGTTGGATTCATTAGTTCAATTTCAAATGATAAAACTTGGGTTGATACATTCTATAATAATTATTATATTCATACAATGATAGATAGGCATTCAGAGGATGCTTCCATTACAGCTAAATGGGAAATGCAATCTATCATAAATAAGCCGGGAGCAGAATTTGTTAAATTATTTCTGGATGGCAAATGTGTGGCTGCAGCGCTAACATTGCTTGAAAATGAAAAATATATTTGCCATAAAATTGGTTATTTAAATGGTGAAGAAAGTTTATTACGAAAAGGAATTGTTACATCACTTTACGAGGTTAGAATTAAAAGGGCTATTGAACTTGGTTGTAAAGCAATTGTGTTAGGAGGTACACCTCCCTTCTTGGAGAATGGACTTTTTAAATATAAAGCAAAATGGGAAGCAAGATTTTGCCCAGAATTATATTTCAATGTAAACTATCTTTTATTAAACCCATTAAACAAATTCTGTTATGATTTTTTACAAACTAACTCATTAATTGTTTTTGGTTTAAAAAACACGCTAGTTGTATTAAGTAGTAAAAAACCTAGCGAATCAGGAATAACAAGTAAAACACTTAATGATATAAAAAGTTGGTATATGTTAAGTCCCGATTATATTGAAAATTATGCATCTGAAATGGAAGATTTGCCTGAACATCTGCGCCATTGGTACGAAAAAGTATATTAGTAGACAAATTTAAAAAAAGATCAAAATCCTGCATTTGTAAGCATTTTTTCTAATTCGTGTGCATCATAATTAATCACTTGATGTCTACCTAGATTCACTTTGTCAAATTCAATTAAGTTGATGGGTTTAGGCACACAAGTAAAAGCAGCGTTATAACCATTCTCAGATACAATATTATTGACTTCAGAATTAGTTCGACCATAAGGATAGGCAAAAACAGAAAGCTCTTTTTTTAAAAAACGTTCCAAATCAATTTTATTATTTTCTATTTCATCTTCTTGTATAACACTATTCATTTGTGAAAGTGAAACATGACTTTTAGTATGTCCTCCAATTTCTATGAATTTGTTATTTTTTAATTGCATCAACAAATCCTTGTTCATTACTTTATAAGAATGATATTGAGCTAGATCAACCTTACTCCAAGCAATAAGTTGTTTAATAATTTCATCCTGCTCTGAAGGTTGTAAACCAATTAAAAGGTTCCACATTTTTATATATGCTTCCGTTCTTTTGTTTAAAGTCTCCTTCCCCTTCCAAATCAGTGTTTCAATTTCAATATTTTCAAGATTGGTTTCCCCTTCAAAATTTAAAATAAGACTACTAGAGTTGGTGCTAATGCTTAAACTATTAGGTAGGACAAGCTGGGTTAAGAAAATAATTTCTAAAATATCCGACCAAAAAAATGAAGGCTCTTCTGATAATGATTTATTGGTAATGAAAAAAGTAGCTGGAATTTGATAGTTTTCTAAAAGGGGGGCAGCAATTATTGCATTATCTTCATAACCATCATCGAATGTGATATAAACCTGATTCTTAGTAAGCTCTTTTTTGCCATTTAAATAATTCAATAAATCCTCAGTATTTATTACAGATTCAGATTCACATAAATATTTCAAATGTGACTCGAAGTTCTCTTTAGAAACAGATAAATCCCATGGATCAAATATTGGATTTGCAATTTTATGATACATCAAAACAAATATTTTAAATGCATTTCTATTAACTCCCTTTTTAGAATTTTTAAATAGAAAGTTTGTAAGGATTATATTTTTTACCTTCTTTAAAGGGTATTTAATGAATGAATAGAAACGAAATCTTAAAACCAAAGCCAATGTTTGAAACCAAATTTTAGTGTACTTTTTAATACCATTTTGCTTATCAACAAGTTGCTTCTTGGCTTTATTAGCATAAATTTCAATAGCCCTTTTTCTACTTAAATTATATAGATAATTAATTCTTTTATCAGATAATTGATCTTCAACATTATTTTTTATAACCTTTAAAAGGGTATATAACATTAATGGAATATTTGAACTCAAGCTACTATTTCCTACACGCCTATAAGCAGCAATAAATTCAGTATGGTGAATTGCCTTGTAATTTTTTGTGATTCTTAAAAACAGATCATAATCTTCGCAACATTTCAAATTGACATCGTAAAGATATTTTTCAATTATATTTTTCCTGTAAAGTACTGTGCCATGCATTTCTATACAATTAGTAAGTATTAGCATATGGAAATGATTTCCAGTAAATGGATGTGATATTTCGTTAATTTCTTTTTTATTAATATCTACATATTTGTATGACCCAGAAACAAATGCTACATCAGAATTATTGTTTAATACATTTACATTAATTTGAATCCCATCAGGATAAAGAAAATCATCTGCATCTAAAAATAAAACATATTCGCCAGATACTTTTTTTAGGCCATTGTTTCTAGCAGCAGATATCCCTTGATTATGCTGATAAAGATAAATTGCAGAAGGATATTCCAACACTATTTGATTCGTATGGTCGGTACTTCCATCATCTACAATTAATATTTCTATGTTTTTATATGTTTGGCTTAAAGCACTTTCAATAGCATCTCGAATAAATTTACCGTGGTTGTAAGTAGTAATAATTATACTAACTAGAGGGTTTGCGTCTTCTGGTAGAATAGGATTCATTGCAAAAAAAGTATTTCAAATTAAATTATATTAAAATTATTACATTAAATGATTATATATATCTTTATTTTAAATAATAAAAGTTAATTCATGTTATTTTGTTTTAAAAGTATAAATAATGAATTCTGTTCTAATAGTAAGTTTTTTTGATTGGGATACAAGCGTTGAAATACCTTTTCTGCTTTCAAAAGCTGGCTCTAAAGTTGATTTGTTTTGTAAGAAAGGTGCATGGCTGCAATCTAACTCTTACTATAACAACTTTATTGAAGGATCAGAAAATCTTGATGAATTCGTAAAAAAGTTACTAGCTCATATTGAATCAAATAATTATGATTTTGTGGTTATAACCGAAGATCCATTATTGAAGTTTGTTAATGAACAAATAATTGACCCTGCTTTATTCATTAAAACACTTCCATTAATCAAGATTGAGAATAGAGATATTATTAGTTCTAAGAATGGTTTTTCAAAATTTTGTGTTGAAAATAATATTTTAACACCTAAGTCTGATTCCTATAACTCTCAAAAGGATTATCAAAGAATTATTGAAAAACTAAATTTTCCTCTTATACAAAAAAGTGAATCTGGTTGGGGAGGCATGGGTATAAATATTATAAAAAATGAACAAGCCCTCCAAATCGCTTTAGAAAATCAAATAGAGGATCAAAACCTAATGTTACAAGAATACATTATAGGTGAGGAAGTAAGAGTAGATGCACTATATTTAAACGGTAAACTTATTATATATTTTTGCTCAAAAGTTTTAAGTAATACTACAGACAAGTTTTCATTTAGTACAAGGAGAAAATATTACAACAATCCTGAAATTGAAATTAATTTAATAACACTTGGAGAAAAAACAGGAGCAAATGGATTTTCGAATATAACATACATCCAGGAGAAAGAAACAAGTAAATATTTTTTAATTGAAATGGATCTTAGACCAAATTCTTGGATGGCTTATAGTCAATATTTTTCGGATAATAATTTTATAACTGCAATAAAATCAATCAACTCAAAAAAAGAATTTCAAAACCCGTGTGCAGTTCTATTCAAAAACGAAATTGAAATTGGCCTTTTTTACAAAGATCTATATCGTGCTATATTTAAGAAAGATATAAAAGGTATTTTAAGATGGATTTTCAATTATAAAAATTATTGGAGATTCCTTCCTTTTCATGATCTTAAACTTACAAAGAGAATTATATCACAACTTTGGGCTGAAACAGTTTTATTTAAATGGAGAAAGTGGACAGGGTATTATAAATAAATATTTTTAGATCCTCTTTCAATGGTATTTATTTTACATGAGCGCTTCTTCTAAGTGTACCGGAAAATTTGGTCTTACTGCTCCAATCCATTTACCAAAGGAAGACTTGTCTTCTCTATAGTCTGCTACATCAAATACTAAAGCCTCAGTATATTCATAAAGGACCTTTGAGCTATTTCTTATAAAAGAAATAGAAATATAATAATGTCCATCATTTAAAAAGTTACCAGGAATCAAGCAAGTTCCATTTATTTTTCCATTAGCGTAAACTGTAGGTATTGATCTAGTTTCAAAAACACAGTCTCCACCATAATAGTATAAGAGCACATGCACACTTAAATTATCTGAACCTAGCATTTTATTTAAGAAAGAAAAGTTTATTAAAAGAGGGATGCTTGTGTCAATGATATTAAAATCATTGTATTGAGGTTTGAGACTAATAGAATGCATTGCAATAAATTCATTCCCAACATAAGTATCTGTTAATTGAAAATTTTGTTCAAGTATTTCAACTTTTTCTTTATTTAAATAGTTTGAAATAACAGACTTAGCGTCTCCAGCATCAACCAAATTTCCTTTACTTAAACAAATTGCTTTATTGCACAGATTTTCTAATGCCAAAAGGTTATGACTAACAAATAAAATTGTTTTGCCACTTTTCTGGGTAACATCTTGCATTTTACCGATACATTTTTTTTGAAATTCAGAATCTCCAACCGCTAGCACCTCATCTACTATTAAAATATCGGTATTTAAATGGGCCGCAACTGAAAAAGCAAGTCTCACATACATTCCACTTGAGTATCTTTTAACAGGAGTATCAAGGAATCTTTCTACGCCAGAGAAGTCTATTATTTCATCTAACTTAGAAGTAATTTCTTTTTTACTCATCCCTAAAATTTGTCCATTTAAATACAAATTTTCTCTACCACTTAATTCAGGATGAAAGCCAGTACCCACTTCTAATAAACTGGTGATTTTGCCTCTGCCTTTTATAGATCCAGTTGTTGGGGGGACAATTCTAGAAACTGTTTTTAGAAGTGTTGATTTTCCTGATCCATTTTTGCCAACAATACCCAAACAATCCCCTTCATTAATTTCAAAATTAATGTCTTTTAAAGCCCATATATGATCTTTACTTTCTTTTTTTTCAATTGGGATTGCGATTTGATTTTTTGAAATATTCGTACGCCACCAACTTTGCAAATCTTTTTTGAGAGAAGATGAACCTAATACTCCTAATTTATAGTATTTAGACACATTTTCTACTCTTAATATAATTTCAGACATAATAATTTTAATTTAAATTGTATCCATTACACTCAACTCTTTTTTCTTAAAATAGATTAAGCCACAAAGAAAAATAAGTGACGTGATAAAAAAACTTATGAATAAATAACTCATATTAACCGGTTTTGTAAAAAAGAATCCGGCTTTAAAATATTCCATTAGCGGAATTAAAGGGTTTGCCCAAAAAAGAAATTTATAGGATTGTGGTATTAAACTTGCTGGATATACAACTGGCGTTACAAACATTAATAACCGTAAGAAAAAATTCATAAATGGTTCTAAATCATTATAACGCGCTAAATAGATACTTACAATCATGCCCAATCCCATAGCTAAGGTGACAGTTCCCAATATTACTATTGGTAACCAAAGTATGTATATGCTTGGATGTACAGCACCAGAAATCCAATAGTAGGTATAGATTAAAAGAAATAATATAAACTGGATTGAAAATCGAAAAGCATGTGTTCCAATCATACTTATTGGAACCACTAATCTCGGAAAATAAACTTTACTGAAAATATGAGCATTATGTTTAAATGTAAACATTGTGCTAGTTAGGCACTCAGAAAAAAAACCCCAAAGTAGACTTCCAGACATATAAAACAACAAAGGCGGTACGCCATCAGTTGACACTTTTACAATTCTACTAAATACCAATAAATAAAAAAGTGTTGTTAAAATGGGCTGAATAACTAACCAAGACAAACCCATAATAGTCTGTTGATAGCCAGCTATTAATTCTTTACGAGCAAAAGATTGGATTAAACCACGATATTGCCATAATTCTTTAAGCCCAAATTGGATTTTTTTTTTATTAGCAGAAAGCTCCCACTCCCATTTAAACTCTTGGTCCATAGATAATTTAAAATTAGATACTGATCTAAAAAATATATACAAACATATAAATAAATTAACTTAATTTACTATATAAAATAGAATTAATGCAAAATTCATTAAAACAATAAATTTAAAATATGTTTTTAATGAAAATAATCTGTACTTAATTTATAAATAATTATTGGGTGATTTAAATAAAGAATTTAGATAGACCAGAATTAAATTCTTGCATACCCAAGCGATTCTATGTCTGATATATCTTTCGTTAAATCTGTTTTTCCATTGTTTAACACATACAAATTGTTCGAGATAGCTGTAATATGCCGAAACATATGGTCGGTAATAAGTAAACCTTTATTTTCTTTTTCATTTAAAAGTAGTGTTTGCACTTTTGCAATTTGAAGCGGATTTAAATGTGTAAAAGGTTCGTCAAGCATTGCAAATTGAGATTGAGATTTTACTATAACGTATAATTCAATTAATCTACGTTCTCCACCCGATAAATTGGCAATAGATAAATGATATTGATTTGTAAACTCCGGAAACGTTATTAAAAAATTTGAATAGTCTAATTGAAAATCATTGAATATTCTTTTAAGCGTTAAGTTTTTTGGAATAAAATTAAATTGAGGAAGATATAATAATAAGTCTGGTCGTTTAAATGCAGTGTGTTGACTAATGGCATCAAACCTAATAGATTTTTCACAGTTTAATGTGCCATAAATAATTTTCATTAAGCAAGATTTTCCTTGACCATTTCTTCCTAAAAGACCAGTAATTTTACCTGTTTCGCATTTTAAATAAATGTCTGATAAAATTCTTCTATTGTTGAATGCTAATTGAATACTATCTACTTCAAGCGTATGATTCATTTGAACGTATATTCTTGAATAATTAAAAAAATAAATAAAGCAAAATCGAAGCTAAGTGTAACAGACCAAAGCAAAACTTTTGAAACACCTAAATTTTGGTAATAATAGTATTCCTTGTTTTTATAATTGTCAATGAAATAAAAGGTTAACCCTAGAGTGCCAATTTTAAACCAAAATAATGTAGAAAAAATACCAAGTCCATACTCCCAAAATAACACCAAACAAGCAATCGTTATTACAGCAGAAAGCAACATAAAACTCTTGTAAAAAGTACTAATCAGTTTTATGGTTTTTAATAGCTTCATGAGTAATGATTTCTAATAACTAAACTTACGCATTTTAAAATAAAACAGAGACCCCTATTGCTAGAGGTCTCTGTTTTATTTTTTAAATCTTATACTATTTTACGCGAGAATTAGTTTTAAAATGAGATTTTTCTTTGTTACTAATTAGAAAAATTATTTCGCAGGATCTGCATTCCAAATGTCTACGATACATTTCCAACTGCCATCTGACTGTTTTTTCCAAGTTTCATTAAACTTGCCAGTTTCATGTACCTCTTTACCTGCAGCATCTTTATAGCCAAACTGATAAGCTCCTGTACTATAACCTAGGTCTCCAGATTTTGAAGCCTCAACTTTAGTAGCCTGAAATCGCATACTTGCACTAGGCATGGCGAAATATGCTTTTATTGAAGCTTCTCTGCTAGCTTTATCATTACAAACTTTTTCACCCGGAGGTAACATGATTGCATCATCGGTATAAAAGCCTAACCAGCCTTGTACTGAATTGTGTGCAGACTGATCATCCCAAAGGCTATCTGCTTTGTTAATTGCATTTACTGCTTCTATAGAATCTTTAGAAGGAGCTGAATTTGATGTTTCAACTGTACTTGATTGATTGTTACATGCAGATAAATAAATTATAGCTGCAAATAATAGAAAGAATGTTTTTTTCATAATTATATTTTTACAGGTGAAATAACGAATTTTTACAGTCATCTATATTTAATTAACTATTTTATTTGTTCCAAATGGGGAAATTGGAACATAATAAATCTGTTTTTATCAATTAGAAATTATTACACCAAGATATTATTTTGAAAAACCGCTTTCATTAACTAACTAATAGCATTCATTCACAACTTTTTTAGATTGATAATGTTATGTAATTAGCTTAAAATAGATTTTTATAATGTCATCTGATGCAACCATTATTTTGCCCAATCAATTATTTAAAAAACATGCCGCTATTAGTTTGGGCAGGCCAATTTTTTTAGTGGAGGAATGGCATTTTTTCAATCAATATCAATTTCACAAAGAAAAACTTGTTTTACATAGGGCTAGTATGAAATTTTATGAACATTTTTTAAAAGAACAAGGCTATGATGTAAACTATATTGAAGCAAATCAAGCGCAGAACAAATGTGAAGTATTGGTAGAACAACTTCATGCAAATCATTTGCAACAAATACATATGATTGACCCAGTTGATTGCTGGGTATTGCAAAAAATAAACGCTAGTTGTCAACAATACAGCATGCAACTTAAGATATATGAAAACACCAACTTTTTAAATTCGATAAAAGAAGTTGAACCTTATTTCAATAATAAGCACACCTATTTTCAAACCGATTTTTACACATGGCAAAGAAAATCAAGAAATATATTACTTGAAAAAGATGGAAAACCTAAGGGTGGCAAATGGACCTACGATGCCGAAAATAGAGTCAAATTTCCCAAAAAAGAAATAGTACCTAAAATGCCATCCTCTCTCAATAATGCATACATAGTGGAGGCTAAAAAATATGTAGAGAAACATTTTTCAAATAACTATGGCACTATTAATAACCATCATTTATTTGTTATTGATTTTAATGAGGCAGAAAAATGGCTGGAAGAATTTTTACAAAATAGATTTGAAAAATTTGGCATTTATGAAGATGCGATAGTGGCTAAAGAACCAGTATTGTATCATTCTGTTCTTTCCCCAATGCTTAATATTGGGTTGTTGACACCCAAACAAATCATAGAAAAAGCCATAAATATTTCAACAAAAAATAATATCCCATTAAATTCTTTAGAAGGATTTATCAGACAGATAATGGGTTGGCGCGAATTCATTAGAATAGTATATGAGCGAGAGGGATCAAAACAAAGAACCATTAATTACTGGAATTTTAAGAGAAAAATACCTGCAAGTTTTTGGACTGGAACTACAGGTATAACACCTATTGATCTTACAATAAAAAAAGTTTTAGCAACAGGATATTGTCATCATATTGAACGACTGATGGTATTGGGCAATTTCATGCTTTTATGTGAGTTTGACCCCAATGAAGTATATAGGTGGTTTATGGAAATGTTTATAGATGCATATGACTGGGTAATGGTTCCTAATGTTTATGGCATGACACAGTTTGCTGATGGCGGATTAATGACCACCAAACCATATATCAGTGGCAGTAATTATTTAATGAAGATGAGTGATTATGAAAAAGGTGATTGGCAACAAATTTGGGATGGTTTATTTTGGCGTTTTATGCATGTACACAGTGATTTTTTCTTAAGCAATCCAAGAATAGGAATGCTTGTGCACACTTTCAATAAAATGAGTCCCGAAAAACAACAAATCCATTTAAACAATGCCAATTTATTTTTAGCTCAATTAGACAAACAAAATAATATATGAAAATACAAATTACGGAAACTGATTTAATGGAAATGGAACAACGTAAAAGGGCCCATTTGATAAATAGTGTAGGAGGTTTTAAAAGTGTTTGTTTAATTGGCACTGTTGATTTAACAGGCCAGACCAATTTGGCCATCTTCAGTTCTGTAGTGCATATTGGTGCAAACCCACCATTAATTAGTTTTATTATGCGTCCAGATTCAGTTGAACGCCACACCTTAACTAATATTTTAAACACTGGTTCTTATACCATAAATCATTTGAATGAAACTATTTATAAACAAGCACATCAAACATCGGCCAGATACCCTAGGGATATTTCAGAATTTGATGCCACAGGTTTAAGTGCTGAATTTAAATCGAATTGCAAAGCTCCTTTTGTAAAAGAAAGCAATATTCAACTTGACATTGAATTTAAAGAACAAATTAACCTAACCATTAACAATACTATTATGGTAATTGGAGAAATTAAAAATCTATATTTCCCTGAGAATTGTTTACAAGATGATGGATACTTAGATATTGAAATGGCTGGAACTATCACTTGTTCAGGACTTGATAGCTATCATTCCTCTACTCGAATAGACCGTCTAGCTTATGCAAAAGTATAAGTAAGTTCAAATGAATTACTTTAAATACAAATGACATGATAGTTAACCCTGTAGAACAAATAAATACCAACCATAATTATTTTACAACCGATTTCAAATTAATATTAGAAAAAATACAGGCAATTAACCCTGTAAAATATGCACAAACAAGAAATTTCTTATCCGGAGATATCACCTATTTATCGCCATATATTTCTAGAGGGGTTATTACAGTAAAGCAAGTAATGGATGTGATTTTAAAAAAGGGGTTTAGCTTCTTAGAAGCTGAAAAATTAATACAAGAGCTGGCTTGGCGTGAATATTATCAACGGGTTTGGCAGGAAAAAAAGCTTACTATTTGGGACGATCTAAAACAAACGCAATTAGATGTTGTACATAATAAAATGTTGACAGCATTATTAAATGCACAAATAAATATTGAAATAATTGACCAACAAATAAAAAATTTATATAAGATAGGATACCTGCACAATCATATAAGAATGTATGTAGCTGCAATTGCTTGTAATATTGGAAAAGCTCATTGGAAAACGCCTTCTAAATGGATGTATTATCATTTATTTGATGGCGATATAGCTAGCAATAATTGTAGTTGGCAATGGGTTGCTGGTGCTTTTTCTTCTAAAAAATATTATTGTAATCAAGAAAATATAAACAAGTATACCCATACAAACCAGGTAGGAACCTATTTAGACAATAGCTATGAAGCAATTGTTAAAATGCAGGTGCCCGATCAATTATTAGGTACCACTTTATTACAATTAAGTACAGATTTACCTATTACAAGTCTTCCCATTATAGATACTTCAAGGCCTACACTTATTTACAATTCATATAATTTAGACCCAACTTGGCGCGCTAAGGAAAATGTAAACAGGGTATTGATATTAGAGCCTTCTCATTTTAGTGCTTATCCTATAAGTGAAAACGTATTGAATTTTATTTTGGAACTTTCTAAAAATATACATGAGATACAGATTTATTCTGGTGAAATATCGGCAATAAAACAACTATACAACCAAAGTGAACTTTTAGCAGATGATTTAATTATTTCTAAGGAACATCCTGCATTTGAACATTACCCTGGAATAAAAGATCCGCGTGATTGGATCTTCCCATCAGTTAAAGGTTATTATCCCTCATTTTTTAGTTTTTGGAAAAAATGTGTCGACTCAACTAAATAGAATAATATTCATAGGTTAGCTTATAAATAATTAATGCCGAAAAAAATCGAACCCCGACTGAATAACAGGCAGATAATTTAATTTTTCTTTTTTTGAATTTTACTTAGTACATTTTTTTTAATCATAGCCACAACTTCAACTTTTGGATCCACAATTTCTGAAATTTTATACTCAATTGAAGAACCCATTACTTGTGTTGCCTCTTCAATAGTTAAGTTATACGATTCTTGCAACCAATCAAGCATACCTTTTGTTGCAATTTTTAATGAATTATCAAGTGTAGCATCCATTCCAACTGTCATAATATAAGTTGCATCTTCCACTCTAGGGTAAGCTAGTTTTTTGGTAGGATTTTTAAAAAGTTTCACTGTAAATGCATAGTTTAAAGAGGTTTCTAAAGCCATCCAATTTAGTTCGCCGTCTCCTTGTGCTGCATGGCCATCACCCAAATACAAAAGGCCACCTTTATTGTATACAGGTAAATAAACCGATGCATGCTTGGTAACCCTAGTAAAATCCATATTACCTCCAAAAGGCCCTGAATCGCCTGTGCCTACCTCTTGACCCTTTGGTGCTGCTAACCCAACACAACCAAGAAATGGATTGATAGATACTTCAAAGTTTTTTAAGTGTTCTGAAGCTACTTGTAACTTTGCTTTATTTTGTTTTAAGTTTAAATTCCAAACTATTGGTGTTAGATTTTTTTTAACGATATCGGTTATTGAAGAAGGCATACTGCGTTCATGAAAATAGGGCAAACACAATGCTGTATTTCTGCTAAATTTCATATCGATAAAAGTAATTTTTATAACATCTCCATCTTCGGCACCTTCGATATAAAATGGACCTGTTAATGGATTTTCTGCAGCTCCAATTGAACGTTTAATATTGTTTTTATCAAACCCATCGCAATCAACTGAGCTAGTATAAATAGTATCTCCTGGCAATATGGTTAGCACAGGTTTGGTATCAGCCGAAAAAAAAGAGTAATAAGTATTTGGAATAAAATTTACTCTTTTAGGTGGTTGTGCATCACATACAAAGGATATGACTGATAATAATAAAAAGAAAAGAAATTTCATTTGATGAGAATTGTAGGTGTTAATAATAATTGAATAATATTTTAGCATGAATTAGGCAGTATTAATGTTCTATTATTAAAGACACATCATCTATAAAACATGCAGCGTTTTCATTGCCCTCAGCAAAAAAACCAATTTCCACTTTACCATTCTGTACTTTTATGTTTTTGATGGAGATGGTTGTAAAATTTGTATGTTCATTATTTAAATCAGATTTGTATTTTTTTCCATTGCTTAATGCATACATTTCTAATATGTTAAATTTTGTTTCATTTTTTATAATAGCACTTAGCGTATACAAACCATTTTTTAAAGGAACGTTAGTTGTTGATTCAATCAGCTGGCTAATATTGCGCTTAAATTTTACTTTATCTGTAATCAACAAACTTTTCTCGCCAATAACTATCCTTCTTTCGGCTAAGTTATTGTTATGATTAAGTATAATAGATCCGCTATCATTTGAAATTGGTGTTCCCTCTAAAACAATAGTGTTCCAGCCTAATAATTGCTGTTGAACTGGCTTGAAATTACTTGGAATTAATTTACGATCGGCTTCGAAGCTTCCGTTTTTTACATAATTATTTTCAACCGCCACACTCCAGTTACCAGTTTGATAATCAAATTTCCAAGCACTGAGCGAGTTAAATATTGGTGTTTTATTGTTAAAAGACAATGGCACCCATTGATTATATCCTAATCCGTTACCTGCAAAATCGGCCCATCTATCCCCACAATAAATTACTGTTTCTTGATGATTTATTTTGTATGTATAAAAAAAACCGGTTTGTGTAACATGCGCGTAATCTAATGCACTACCAGGCATCACAAGCATTTCATTAGGAGGCAAGTATGGACCTTTGATACTATCGGCAACTAAGTAATAAACCAGAGAAGCGTCCCATCCATATAAATTGGAAGAACATAAATAATATTTCCCTTTGTACTTAAACATGCAATTTCCCTCTCGCCCTTCTCCCTTATACACTTGTGTGCAATCTAACAAACCGATTAACCCATCTTTAATTCCTAATTCAGAAATATATATTTTGTTTCTTCCTTTACCATAAGAGTATACTAAATAAGACTTCCCAGAATCTTCATCTGTGAAAACAGATTGGTCTCCAGTATTGGGCGTTCCTATATAAGGCTCCATATTAATTTTATTATGCCAAGTGAAATTACCAGTAGGAGTGGATGCAACTGCTACCAATAGTCCTTTATCGTGTTGAATGAAAAGTGCGTAAATATTTGCGTCCTTGATATAGGCAACTCCCATTCTGCCGACCCACTTTCTTTTACTGCCATCTTGTTTTTCTAAAGTTTCTTTTGTTAGAACATCTGCTTCAAATGTCCAATGAACTAAGTCTGTTGAACTATAACATGTAACAGATTCAAAGCTACAGTTTGCAAAAGATATGGAAGGATCTGCTTTATATAATTCCGCTTCTTTATAATGAACTCCGTACCAATAGAATTTTTCTTTACCAGTAGAAGGGTCTTTAAATTTAAAAATTCCACCACCTTGGCTATAGATACTACTGCCATTGGTTGTATTCCAAAATACATCATTATTTATATTAGATTCCTGAGCTAATAGTATAATTGGCATTAGCATGGTTACTATAATGTACTTTAATAAAAGTTTATTCATTTTAAGATTTTATTTAATCTACTAATGCGTTATTTTCTTTTAAATAATCTCTTACTAGTCCTATTAATTTATAACATTGCAATTGTGTTGGTATAGTGTAACTTTTATCCGTAGATTTTCTAATTGTTTTTAACATGCCTAATATGGATAAATAATTTTCCCAATCAAACGTATTTGCTTTTAATATTTTTAATCCTACAGGGATTTCTATTTTTATATAAATCTTATTAGCATGAATTCTAAAATTATCTGCCAAACTAATTTGTTGATAAAATTTATATTCAAATCTAGCAATTGTTATAGGGTCTAACATTCTATCCATAAAACCAAATTCTCTTTGCTCTCTTAATTTTAATCCGTTTGCATCACTAGCATAAATTTGAATTGTTTCTTTCAACTTATCGTCTTCAATAAAATTTAACTGGCCAGAATTTTTTATTTGGTCTATTGCCATTGTATTCATTATTGGCATAATTCTTTTTGCAATAAATGCATGAGCTGCATATACAGATGGCACTTCTTTATCTATAGATTTCTCGTCATATAAATGACTTATAATTTCAAAACACGAATCTTGCTTATTTCTACTTTGAATTGAAGTAACATAGTTAATCGAATCTTCTTTTAGATCTTTGTAAAGATTTTGAACACTCACTATTGCTTTGTGTTTCTCTACAAAATGCTCTCTTATGTTTTCTGCAAAAAAGCCTAATGTAACAGCAAAAAAGAGCATAAAAAATTCTAACAAATATTCCGACCATTTCTTTTTATGGGTTGGATGGTGTGGGTGATGTACTTCCATATTAAAATTTATAAGTAGTTCTAGTATAGTATAGCAACATACTTTTTTAATTCAGTTTGTTTTTCTACTTGTTTTATTAAAAAGTCTGCTACGTCTGCTCTATTGATTCCGCCTATATTAATTCCTTTGAATAATTTGTTTTCAACACGGTAATTTTCTGTCAATTCTTTGTCTAATAGCCTTCCTGGCCTAACAACTGTCCAATTCAAATCTGAATTAGTAATAATTTCTTCCATTTTAGTTTTGTCTGCATAAACGTCTTTTAAAAAGTATTTTAAAAAAATCTTTACAGCCCAAGAAACATAATTTTTACTTTCTCCAGCTCCAAAGCCGGTAACAAAAATAAATGGAATAGCTATTTTGTTCTCCTTATGTATTTCAACAATTAATTTTGCAAAATCCGAAAAAAGGGTAGTAGGTTTCATATTCTTACCAGTTCCCAATGTTACAATGATAGCTTCGGCATTTTGGATTGAATTTAATAGGTCTGCTTTATTAGTTGCATCACCAAGTATCACATTTAAAGAATTTTTTTCTTCTATTGCAATTTCAGATCGAGATAGGGTTGTTATTGAATGCTTTCTGTTTAATCCCCTTTTTACTGTTTCTAGTCCTATTCCGCCAGAAGCTCCTATTATTGTTATATTCATTTTGTTTTTTTATTGATTTCGGTTTTTAAATATATCAAATATCCCCATATAAAGTAAATTGAATATTTTAATTTGAAGTAGTAGATGTAGACAATAAAAATAAGCTCCAATTGAGCTATTGGTAAAAACATCTTACCAATAGCTGTTAGTTCAATAAAACCAAAATGATTGTAAAATGGTATTGCACCATTAAAAATTATACTAATCCATTTTTTAGTATATTTATTATACTAAAATTATTAAAATACAATAAGGGTATTATAAATCTTGCATCCATAAAATATAAATAAAGTACAATGCGTTTAAGTTCTAAAAGTTTAAAAAAACTAATATATTTTTCTTTCGCTCTTTTTTTAAATATCCTCCTATTCTCGCAAGGGCATGCACAAAAGCTTTCAGATTTTATTTTTGAGAAGTACTCAATTAAAAATGGTTTATCTCAAAATTCTGTGAATTGTCTATACCAAGATAAGTTGGGGTATGTATGGGTTGGAAACCAAGGCGGCTTAGACCGTTTTGACGGCTATCACTTTAAGCAATATAGCCATGATTTAAAAAATCAACTTTCTATAGGTGCTGGCTTTATAATTGATATTAAAGATGATGATAAAGGAAATATTTGGATATGTACTTCTCATGGTCAAATTGCTTATTTAAATAGAATTAACGACCATTGGGAAAATATTTCAATTTATGTAAGAGATACGTTGTTAAAATCTAATAAAACCCTATCGGGGCAACTCGGAACAGGTGCCAGTATTTCTGTTGATGATATATCAAAAAGTTTATGGATTGGAACTAAGGGTACTGGATTACTAAATTATGATATTGCATCAAAAAAGTTTAAGCAGTATTTGGCGCATCCTGAAAGCCCTATCAAATATGGAAAACAGGAAAATATTAATCGTGTACTAAACTTAAACAATTCTAAATTATTACTATCAACCGATATAGGATTACAATATTTTGATAAGCAGAGTCACATATTTACTAAATTATTTAATTCTACTGATTCGATTTTTATTAGCCAAGTTAATGATGTAAAAATTAATGGAGACAATATTTATGCTGCTACGAAATATGGTGCATTTATCTATAATACCATAACAAAACAATCAACTGTATTTAAAAATGACCCAACTAATTCAAATACCATTTCTTCTGATTTAGTTAGAAATATTCAATTTAGCAAAAGCAGTAATTTTTTATGGCTTACTATTAACAATAAAGGCATTGATGTAATTAATTTAAGTAATAATAAAATCATTCATATTAACAATAGTAATTCCATAGCTTATGGTATAGAAACTGATAATTATTCGAATATTTTAGAAGACAAGGAAAATAATATTTGGTTAGGCACAAATGGAGTTATTAAATACGACCCAAATAAACTAAAATTTGGTTTAATTTCTAAGGATTTTCCTACTGATTTTAATTTAGGCTTTTCATATATTGTTGGTGCTTTTGTTGACAGCAAAGGACATATTTGGCTTGGAGAATGGGCTGCTGGTAAGGGTATTATGGAAATTGATAGGACAAAAAAAATTAAAACACGTTACTTAGAAGATGCCAACCTGCCTTATATTAGATTATGGAAATTTAATGAAGATGCAAAAGGTAATTTGTTTGCTTTTAGTTCTTCATTAAATGGTACTATTTTTTATAAAAAAGCAAATGGAACAAGTAATTTTATAAAATTGGGATTTGTAAAAGATAAAACCAATATCATTGATAATAGTACTTTAGGATATACTTTTTTAAACAATAAAAATGAGCTTATTTATACTGGGCCAAAACCAGTGATATTAAGTAATAGTAATGGAGATAGTTCTTATAAGCCACTTCTACTTCCTGCAAATTTAAAAAATGGTATTATTCTAACAAGACGCAAATCGGCAACTGAAATTTATGTACTAAATGATGATGGTATTTTTATTTGGAATGAAATAAATAACATTGCAAAGCCACTAACAAAAAATATTTCTTTTTCCCTTAATAAAGATTTGTTTTTGAATATGGATATTGTAAATGATCAATTTGCTTTTATTTCAACTTATGGAAATGGATTAATAAAAGTTGATTTTGAAAAGAATACCAAACAATTTCTAACCTTAGCAGAAGGTATTCCAAATTTATTTTTATATGATATTTATCACGACAAAACTAATAACCTTTGGATTAATTCTAATTTTGGTATCATTCGATACAATCCATTTAAAAACCAATTTAGAAGTTTTGGACCGTCAGAAGGCGTACAAGATTTTGAGTTTAATAGGTTTTCTTCATTTCAAACAAACAAGGGAGAAATCCTTTTTGGAGGAATGTTGGGCTTAAATTATTTCTTTCCAGATTCTATAAAAGACAATACTAAACCTCCGGTAGTTATCATTCAAAAGTTTTCGAAAAAAGATACCACCTTATTAGTAGAATCAATAAATCCTGTTGGCGATTTTACCGTCAACTACAATGAGAATAGTTTATCCTTTGATTTTTTAGCTTTTAATTTTAGAGATGCAGAACACAACCAATATGCATATAAAATGGAAGGCTATGATGAAGATTGGATTCATTCAGGATCTAGGCGTTTTGCGAGTTATACCAATTTACGCGAAGGCACTTACACTTTTAGGGTAAAGGCGGCAAATAATGATGGTATCTGGAATGAGGAGGGCGCAAGAATGGTGATTCACATTTTACCACCCCCTTGGAGAACTTGGTGGGCTTATTTATTGTATGCCTTATTCTTTGGAAATTTTATTTATCTTTTTTCAAAATATAGAGCAAAACTACAAATTAAGAAACTAGAAAATGAACGTAAGAGTTCTGAATTAGCAGCAGCAAAGGATTTACAAGAAAGGTTATTGCCTAAAACATTACCGGCAATCAAAAATTTAGACATTGCAGGCTATCTAAGAACTTCTACCGAAGTGGGCGGCGACTATTATGACTTTTTTGAACAACCGGATGGTTCTTTGTATGCCATTTGTGGAGATGCTACTGGGCATGGTACGCCATCGGGCATGTTGGTATCCATTACAAAGGCAGGCCTTATTGGGCTTCCACAAATGAGCCCTAAAGACATGTTGCATGAATTAAACCGAGTTGTTAAAAAAGTAGATTTAGGCATATTAAGAATGAGTTTAAATATTGCGTTGATTAAGGAGAATCAATTGACTTTAAGTTCTGCTGGAATGCCTCCTTACTTTTTGTATCGAGCAAGCAGTAACATCACAGAAGAAATACAATTGTCAGGAATTCCCTTAGGTAGTTTTAATAATGTAACCTACGATCAAACTAGCACTTCATTTAATACTGGAGATATTTTGGTAATTATTACCGATGGATTACCAGAAGCACCAAACGTAAATGGAGAAATATTCGATTACTTAAAACTTCAAAATTTAATAAATAATTATGGACATGAAACCGCACAAGGGGTGATAGATAAACTAATGTTAGAAGCTGATAGTTGGTTGGCTGGTACGCATAATCCAGATGACATTACACTTGTAGTGATAAAACATAAATAAGAACACTTTACCAAAAGTTTTGGAGAGTGATTGTGATAAATCACCATTAAAACGAGTTTTTCTTTAAACTCGTCTGTGATTTTGAATTGTTCAAGATTTTGCATTGTTTTTGGTTTTTTTTACTTCTAAAACTATAATGCTATATGCCAATTAGTCCATATCAAAATGATACTATTATTTATTATCTTCAAACAATCATTTTTACAACAAAAGTTGAATACTATATATTTTTAATTGTAGGTTTATCATTAAATCTTTTTAGTTAAAGCGGTATCAATAATAAATTAATTATCTTTTTATGGTAAATACTAAAAGCATTCAAAAATTCATTTTTCTAATAGTATTGCTAACTTTTCATACAGGTATAAGAGCGCAAAAAAAAATTAACATTGTAGATTCTCTAAAAAAAATAGAACTAGCATCTTCAGACAATGTGAAAATAGAAACCTATATGCATATTGGAAGAGCCTATTTAATTGACAATCCAGACTCATCTATTCTATTTTATACTAATGCAGAAGATATTGCAAAATCAAAAAATTTAGAAGAATATTTACCCTATATAAATATTGGCAAATCTGTAGTATTAACTTTTGTAACCGGAAATTATCCATTGGGTTTAGTCTATGCCTTTGAAGGTTTAAAGTATGTCAATAAAAATATAGCTTCTGGTAATAATAAATATACTTCAGCAGTAAGTTTAGATGACGCCAATCTTATTATTTCATATGCATATGCTTGTTTGGGAAACAAACCGAAATCTCATGAATATTTAAAACTGGTATCTACAAGTTTATTAGATACCACAACACTTAATGTAAAAAAGCGGAAGTTTTTGGATAATAATTCTGACGCAGGTATAAATCAATTTTTAGCAAAATTGTATATTCTTTTACAAGAGTACGATACTGCTGAAAAATATTTGATATCGATTTTTAATACAAGAAAAAACTTTACAGGCTACAATGCAATGTTACATGCAAAGGTTCTAAAAAGTAAAAACTTGTATGATTCAGCAATAAATTATTTTACTATAGCATCGCAAGTGGCTTTTTTTAAAGATAAAATGGAAGCTTATGCATTTATTGCAGAATGTTATCAAATACTAAATAAAAACGACTCGGCTATTTTATATGCAAACAAAGTTGTTGAATTATCAAAAGACCATATATATTCAGAAGGTGAGTTGAGTGTAAATAAATTATTGTTCGAAGTATATCAAAAAAGTGGGAAAAAAGATAGTGCCTATAAATACATAGTACAATATGTTGCATTAAAAGATAAAGTATTTAATAATATTCAAGCCAATAATATTCAAAGTAAAATTATTGAAGAACAATTAAAATCAGAAGAAGAATTAAATGATCAAAAAGCAAAAAAACGGTTTATAATTGCAGCTATTATTTTTTCAATAAGCTTTGTAATAATAATTTATTTTCTGATTTTATATAATCAAAAGAAGAAAATTAAACAATTTGAAGACAATAGAAAAACACAAGAATTAGAAGTTGCCAAAGCCCTTCAACTTAGTTTCTTGCCAAAAGCATTACCTATTCGCAATGATTTAGAAATTGCTACATTTATGCGTTCTTCCACAGAAGTTGGAGGAGACTACTACGATTTTATTACACAACTAGATGGCAGTATTTTTTCAATTTGCGGAGATGCCACAGGTCATGGAGTAGCATCTGGAATGATGGTGTCGGTAACTAAAACTGGCTTAAATAGTATTAACGAATTAGCTCCAAACTTACTTTTAAAAAAATTAAATCAAGTTATAAAAAAACTCGATTTAGGTAAACTTCGAATGAGTTTAAATATTGCAAAGATCACGGAAAATAATATATTTATAACTTCTGCTGCTATGCCACCCATATTTTTATATAAAGCAGCTACCGCCGAAGTAGAAGAAATTTTACAGATAAATTTACCACTTGGTAGTTTAAATTCAGAAACATTTCAACTGATAGAACGTTCATTTGAAAAAGGGGATGTTTTATTGCAATTATCTGATGGTCTGCCAGAAGCGCCAAATAAAAATGGTCAATTATTTGACTATCATAGAGTACAATCTCATTTGGCATTAAATGGTACAAATTCTGCAGAATATATTAAAACATCTTTAGTTGAATCTGCTGATGAGTGGTTACAAGGAACTCAAAATCCAGACGACATTACTTTTATTGTCATCAAAAAAAATTAATCCGCATGATTAGTTTTTTAAATTGTAAGGTTTTATAAGGACGAGACACAATCCATTCCCTTTACAGGAATTGCAATAAATGTATTTGTTATCTGATCAACTTTCCATGCTTTAATCACATTTAGCAGTAAATAGCATTACAAACTCAATAATGTATTCAGACCATTTCTTTTTATGTGTAGAATGGTGTGGATGATGTACTTCCATTATTCATGATTATTTTTATAATAATAGGAAAGCAGTTCTTCAGCTGCTTTTTTCGTTTTTAATTTAAAATACATTGAGGTGGAAACTAAATTATTATTTCTAAGTATTACTGGTATAATTTCATTTTTAAAACTTGTTTCTTTTTCTTTTGCTAAAAGATAATTATTACCTTTTTCGAGATCCTTAAGTTTAAATAAAATACCAGCTTGAGTTGAATCTAAATTTAAAGCTAATTGATAAAAATTGTTGCTAATAAGAAAATTGGCATGTTTATAAGTTGCCATTTCTATAGGAATATATTTGTTGAGCGTATTTTCATATTCATGAGCAGTATAATCATACTCTTGTGTCGCACTTCTAAATTCTGTTGCTTTACTCAAAGTACTATAATTAATAATTTTATCTAAAAGTTGAGGGTCTTTAATATACCTTAACGAACCAGAACTTTTCATCTGATCGTATGTATCATTATTGCTTAGATATCTTCTACCATTAAGAAAACTATTATATACTTTTTTTAAATCAATTGGTTCTTTTGTAGTAATTATATAATAAATCACAGAATCACTTTTCATGATTAGATCTTTATCTCCAATTAACAATGAATCAATAAATTTAACATTGGATTCAACTTCTTTTACTAAGGTATTCACTAATTCATGTGACCTTTCTTTTTCTACATAAACTTCACGTAGGTTTTCTGCTAAAAAGCCCAACGTAACAGCTAAAAATAACATTAAAAATTCTACTAAATGTTCATTAATTTTTTTGGCTTTATGAGTGTGGTGAGAATGGTGTACTTCCATTGTTATATTTTATAATTGAAAATAAGAAAATGTTCTGATTCCCATCCCTTCACCTCCATTAACCCCTGTTTTCCCTCCAAAAACACAAAACCTGGCCCAAACTTGGCCAGAACTTACCCCAAATAAAAAGGGTCTACGCTTTTAACAACATAAACCCTTGATAATGTTGCCTTTCGGCTGTGGGCCCACCTGGGCATGATCCAGGGACCCCCTGATTATGAGGATGAATTTCGCCATATTTTAAGTACCTTTATGTTCAATTTCTAGTATGAATATTGTGCCAATTTTAAATAAAGTACCACTTAAATCATTTGATGAAAAAATGAATGATTTAAACTATTGGCTTGCACAACCCTTAGTCAAAAGGCTTGAGGCAGTGACATTTTTAATTTCTCAAACAGTAGATTTAAATACTACGAGAATGGATAAGTCTCATGTTGTAAGAAGAAAATTGAAAGGATGACACTTGCCAAAGATTTTGAAGACTTCGTTAAACTTCTCAATAAACATCAAGTTGATTATATGATTGTTGGTGGATACGCATTGGCATTTCATGGCAAACCAAGACATACTGGTGATTTAGATATCTGGATTAATAGTTCAGAATCAAATGCTGAAAGAATAGTACTTGCAATTAAAGAATTTGGTTTAGCCTCATTAGGATTAACAAAATCTGATTTTATGCAAGAGGGATATGTTACACAAATCGGCTATCCTCCTTTGCGTATAGATATTCTTAATACAATTGATGGAGTAAAGTTTGAAGATGCCTATCAAAATAAATTATTAGTAGATATTGATGGTATTCAAGTAAAATATATTGGCCTCAAAGATTTCATTGAAAATAAAACCGTATCTGGTAGAAGTCAGGATATAGCTGATTTAAGAGAGATTAAGAAACTGAATAAAGGTTTAATTTAAAATTATTCTTGATTTTCAAATTCGTCATTAAAACAATCAATACCCTTAGTAGGAATTTCAATAAATGAATTTGTGTTTTGATCAACTTTCCATGCCTTAATAACATTTGTAAAATAGGCTTTGTTTTGTTCTTTCACCAATGCAACAATAAATCCGTCTGTTTTTGAATTTACCCTGCAATCCCGTAAAATTATGCGTATATTTTTTTCGATTTTCCCTAGATTCAGTATAGCTAGGATTTTATTTCCTTTTATATAATATTCAGTCAAAAGAACCACTGTATTCTTACCATCAGAAATTTTAGAAAAGATTTTATTTTTTGCTTTTAAATCCGCAATAACTAAACCCTCAACTTCTCTAAAATTTTTGAATTCAATTATTTCGTCTATCCTTTTGTAAGTTTTTCCAATAGCCGTTTTAGCATTGGGAGTATTTGACTGTGCAAATATGATTGCAAAGCATCCAAAACAAAATATTAAACAAAATAGCTTTTTCATTGATGATAATTAATGAAAAGATATTGAAAGATGGAATGATTGGGAAAGGGTAGGAAAAATAAAGACAAAACATAAAAAAAATGGAATTGTATGCAAATTGCTTGCAAATAAAAAAGCAGCTATAAACTTTCGTTCATAACTGCTTGATTGTCAAGTGGGCCCAACAGGGCATGATCCTGTGACCCCCTGATTATGAGTCAGGTGCTCTAACCAACTGAGCTATAGGCCCGAAAACAAACGGGTTGTTTTCAAATTCTTCTGTATTTCAATACTATTTCTCTATTGAAATAGTCCATTTTCTAAGTATATGGGCGGCAAAAATAAGTATTTATCTGATATTTCAAGTCCCATTTTAATCGTTCTTGTTTTCGCCATACTTACTCCATACTTAAGCCGTGGATTACCCGTGGATACTTCACCAGAAGCCGTGGATTTATTTTCAGCAGTTTTGGTGTTCCTTTCATCCAAAAAATTAATGACGATTATTTCCATTGAACTTGCGCTGTGCTCCACCGCCGTTTCCTCTACCATTGCCCCCACCACCTCTAAGCGGCCTCGGATTATAAGCTGGCGTTTCACCAAATTGCTCGGGCACCTGTGCCTTGGTGACAGATTTTTCTAATAAAGTCTCAATTGCCGCAAATTTTTGTTGCTCCTTCTCACTCACAAAAGTATATGCCGTTCCCTCATTCGAAGCACGAGCTGTTCTTCCTATCCGGTGTACATAATCCTCACCATCATTGGGCACATCAAAATTGATGACCAAATCTATATCCTCTATATCAATACCTCTGCTTAATATGTCGGTAGCAACTAATACTTTTAATTTCTTATTTCTAAAGTCAAGCAATACTTGTTCGCGCTTTGTTTGATCCAGATCAGAATGAATTTCTTCTACTGATAATTTCGCACGTTTCAACTCTTGTGTTAATTGCTTTACATTTTGCTTCTTGGAACAAAACACAATCACACTTTGAAAATCCTTTAAGTGCAAAATATATTTTACTAAAGGAATTTTCTGGGGCTCGTATACAATGAATGCTTCCTGTACAATTTTCTCGGGTGGCTTTGAAATAGCTATATTAATCTCAACAGGATTTACCAGAATTTTTCTTGCCATCTCACGCATCTTCATGGGCATCGTAGCAGAAAATAATAAATTTTGTCGCTGCTTAGGAAGGAAAGAAATAATCTTCATCAGATCATCATGAAATCCCATATCCAACATTCTATCTGCTTCATCCAATATCAGGTATTTTAAACCCTGCAGTTTTACATAACCCATATTCAAGTGTGCAATCATTCTCCCAGGCGTACAAATCACTACATCACAACCCACACTCAATGCTTTTTTCTCTATAGCAAATGAATTACCATCCCCTCCACCATAAACTGCAATGGAGCTGATAGATGTAAAATAAGAAATGCCCTCCATGGCTTGAGCTATCTGCACAGCCAACTCGCGGGTTGGCACAATTACCATGGCATTAATATGATGCGCATCATGCGGAATGGTAATTAGTTTATTCATCAATGGCAAAAGAAATGCTGCCGTTTTCCCTGTGCCAGTTTGTGCACTAACAATCAGGTCCTTGCCATCTAAAATGGGTTGCATCACCATTTCTTGTACTGGTGTGGCGGTGGTATAACCCATGGCATCAATGCCTTCCATCAATCTATCGTCGAGTCCAAATTCACTAAAATTCAAAATGCTTAATTATTTAATTACTAATCTATTGCTGTAAAGATAGGTTGAACTAAGCATCCGCATATATATGCTTTGTTATTGATACATGATATAGTTATGAATAGTATCTTTATCATAGTA
>Ga0194037_1000616_pt1 | contig 27401 bp, 30 predicted proteins | sample JunL306m_MetaG_FD_148653 | JGI IMG/M metagenome (GOLD analysis project Ga0194037, IMG submission 148653) | Anoxic zone freshwater microbial communities from boreal shield lake in IISD Experimental Lakes Area, Ontario, Canada - Jun2016-L304-6m | ecosystem: Environmental > Aquatic > Freshwater >...
AAAAGACTTGCTAGGAACATTGACATCTCGAAACAGTTCGCCACCAGCTGCTTTCCAAGCTTGAATCCCACCTTCAAATACAGAGACATCGGTATAGCCAAGACTGATGAATCGCTGTGCTGCTAGCTCAGCATCACCCTCGCCATCATCCAGCGTCACGATCGGAACATTTTTTCTAGGGAGTTTGCTATAGGCATCTATCTCAGTGCGAGAGAGTGGAACATTCGCCGCAAATAAAGGATGCTCTTGCGCATGCGGATCTTCTTCCCGTACATCCAAAAAGGCAATCTCTTCTTTATTCAGAAGTTGATTGCGAACAAACGCATAATTTTTAGTTGAAATACTCATATGCTTTCTTATTTAGTCTAATTTTGCGCCAGATTTTTTAACTACTTCACTCCAGCGCACAATTTCCTGGCTGATGTAATTTGCCAGTTCGGGGCGAGTCATTTTAGGAACGCTTGCACCCATGCCTGCCCAACGCTCTTTGATCTCAGGGGAAGCTAGAGCAATTTGAACTTCATTACTCATTTTTTCAACGATATCCTTAGGGGTTCCTTTAATGGCCCACATAGCGTACCAGCTAGACACTACGAAGTTACTGATGCCTAGCTCTTGAGCTGTTGGTACATTCGGAAAGGCCTCGCTACGTTTATTACTGGCGACAGCAACTGCGATGAGTTGACCGCTCTTAATAAAAGGTGCTGCACCTGCTAAGGTATCGAACATCATATCGACTTGACCTGCAACTAAGTCTTGCAATGCAGGACCTGTACCGCGATAAGGAATATGAGTAATAAATAATTTGTTTTGCATCTTAAATAGCTCACCCGCTAAATGCTGTGATGTGCCATTACCAGTTGATGCGTAGTTATATTTTCCTGGATTCTTGCGAATCTCTTCCATGATCGACTTCAAATCATTCTTAGGAAATTTTGTTGGGTTCACCACGATGACATGGGGAACGCTACCAATGATGGCAATCGGTTCAAAGTCTTTGGTGATGTCGTAGGGTAGATTGACATACATACTTGGGGCAATAGAGTGATGCACTGCACCAAGAAGCCAGGTGTAACCATCTGGTGCCATTTTTGCTGCAACTGCAGCACCAAGAGTGCCACCCGCACCGCCGCGATTATCAACCACGATAGAGTCATTTAATTGGGTAGAAAGCTGCTTAGCCAGAGGACGCCCAAAAGCATCCACAGCCCCGCCAGGGGGGAAGGGGTTAATAAAGGTTATGGGCTTATTAGGGGACGGCCAGGCGCTGGTCTGGGCGCCCACCGAGAGGGAGAGGGTGCTGGCAATCAATAAAAACAGGATATTTCTGAGCATTTTGGGTATCTCCATCGGGTTTTCTGCTATTAAAACATTTTGGCTTAAATGTAGTTTCTAGGCGTTATCCCTGATAAAAAAGGCTATTTCTCACTGTTTTTATGGGGATATACTGACTCCGTTGTTGCTATGAATACTTATTTGATAACGGGAGACGAGATGTCACAACACGATACATTGTTAGCTGCTTTTGAAACATATAAAGCTGAAAACGAAAAATTCATTGAAAAAGGTATTAAGGCTTCTGCAGCACGTGCTCGTAAGGCCTTGCAAGAAATTGCTGGCGCATGCAAAGAGCGCCGCAAAGAAATTACCGCTACAAAAGAGGCGATGGAAGCTAAGAAGTAATTCTCAAGCACATTCACCTCAAAGCCTAGCCTTCATCAGCTAGGCTTTTTTATTTGTATATCACCATCCCTTATGAATGCAAGCCAGTTTATTCAGATGTTGCAGCTAGAGGGCTACCCTGAGCCTGTTGAAGTAAGGCAGGCCCCAAATGGTTTTTTAAGCGATCACACCCATTCATTTGTAGTCAAAGCACTCGTGATAGATGGAAGTATTCAGATCGTAACAAAAGGTAATTGCAAGACATATACAGTAGGAGATGTCTTTCAGCTAGACTTTGAACAACTACATGCTGAAAGCTATGGGCCTGCAGGCGTGATTTATTTGGCTTCTAGAAAGCAATAAACGTAAATCATCCGCTTTGATTAAGACACCACCAAAGGCTTGTCCTGGCGCTTAGTCATTTGGCCGATGACGCGTGCACCTAAGAATTGATGTTGATTAAAGATGTCTAGGACTTCTTGTACAGATTCAGGAGCACAAGAAACCAGTAAGCCACCGCTCGTTTGTGGATCAGTCAATAAAGCCAGTTGTGCTGGAGTGAAGTTGGCAGGAATGCTGACATCAGAGCCATAACTTTCCCAATTACGATCAGAAGCGCCAGTGATTACTCCGTTATCCGCTAATGTCTGCACATTAGAGAGTAGTGGAACCTGGCTCCAATCAATATGGGCAGTGCAGTGAGAACCTCTCGCCAATTCAAGGGTATGGCCAGCCAATCCAAATCCAGTGACATCCGTTAAGGCATGGACACCTGCTAGCTTTGCTAAGTCTGGCCCTGCAGCATTGAGCTTAGTAGTATTGGAAATCATCTCCCGATATCCATCCGGCCCTAGCAAATCCTTTTTCAGAGCTGCCGACAGAATACCTACTCCAAGTGGCTTACCTAATATCAACACATCGCCAGGCTTTGCGCTGGCATTACTCTTGACCCTCTTAGGATCTACTAAGCCAATCGCCACCAATCCATAGATCGGCTCAACTGAATCAATGGTGTGGCCACCTGCAATGGGAATGCCAGCAGTTCGGCAGGCTTCAGCACCGCCTTCTAGAATTCGGGCAATCGTCTTATTAGATAGAACCTTAATCGGCATACCTACTAAGGCCAGTGCAAATATCGGTGTGCCGCCCATGGCATAGATATCACTGATGGCATTAGTTGCAGCGATCTTCCCAAAATCAAATGGATCATCCACGATGGGCATGAAAAAATCAGTCGTTGCCACGATTGCTTGAGATTCATTGATTTGATAAACAGCCGCATCATCAGAAGTCTCAATGCCAATGAGTAATTCTTTTGGAAAAGGTAGTTGTGGAACATTCTTGAGGATTTCAGAAAGAACACCTGGGGCAATCTTGCAACCGCAGCCACCACCATGTGATAGGGAGGTCAGGCGGGGTTCAGTGGTTTGTATATCTTGGGTCATGAAAATATTTTATATCTGAAGGAATTTTAGCGATTAAAGCTGCGCTTGGGAGGGCTGCTACGCTTAGCTGGAGCGCGACCAGCTCCACCACTATTGCCTGCAGCCTTAGGCTTTCTCGATTGCTGATGTTGTTGGCTGCGTAGCTGAATCGGTTGTGCCACAGCATGAGGGTCTGGCTCAAATCCCGCAATGACTTCTTGAGGTATTTTTTGTTTAATGACTTTTTCAATATCCCTGAGCATCTGATGCTCATCAACGCAAACCAGAGAGACAGCAACACCATTGGAGCCTGCACGACCAGTGCGTCCAATCCGATGTACATAATCTTCAGATACGTTTGGTAAGTCGTAGTTCACTACATGGGGTAGTTGGTCAATATCGATACCGCGAGCAGCAATATCGGTTGCTACTAGTGCAGTCAGCTTACCTGCCTTGAAATCTGCCAAAGCCTTTGTTCTAGCTGTTTGACTCTTATTACCATGGATGGCCATACTAGTAATGCCATCTTTTTCTAATTGGGTGACAAGCTTATTGGCACCATGCTTGGTGCGGGTGAAGACCAATACTTGCTTCCAGTTATTCGTTTGAATCAAATGCGCAAGCAAAGGATGTTTCTTGGTTCTATCAACAGGATGAATTAGCTGGGCAATCGCTTCATTCGCACTATTACTACGAGCGACTTCAATCAAGGCTGGAGAATTTAATAAGCTATCTGCCAATGCTTTAATCTCAGTAGAGAAGGTTGCTGAGAACAAGAGATTTTGTCGTTGTTTAGGCAAGGCAGCTAAGATCTTTTTGATATCGCGCAAGAAGCCCATATCAAGCATACGATCAGCTTCATCTAACACCAGAATTTCAATATGACTGAGTGACACACATTTTTGCGACATCAAGTCGAGTAAACGCCCTGGCGTGGCAACCAAAATATCTAAGCCACCAGCAATCGCTTTAATTTGCGGATTGGCACCTACGCCACCAAAGATCACAGTGGATTTGAGTCCGGTGTATTTGCCATAAGTCACAACAGACTCTTGAACTTGGGCTGCTAGCTCACGAGTAGGAGTCAGAATGAGTACACGCAAGAGACGTTTTCCAGTGCTCGCTTTTGTGGAGCTAAGGCGTTGCAAAATAGGAAGCGTAAAGCCTGCTGTTTTACCTGTACCAGTTTGGGCTGCTGCTAGAAGGTCGCCGCCTTGAAGTACTGCGGGAATCGATTTAGCTTGAATCGGGGTGGGGCTGGTATAGCCTTCTTCAGCAATAGCACGAAGAATGGGCTCTGATAAACCAAGATCTGTAAATAACATAGGGGCCAATAAAGTATTGACCCGTATTCAATTAAACGACTATCCCGGCCAATGGGGTGAGCTGCCACGCTAGAGCGTTTGCAGTAAGAGCCTCTATTTTAAGTCATTAAAGTGATTGGGCTAAAAAGAGCCAGTCAGGCAGCGCTTTGGGCTTGAGAGTGGTGGTATCTACGCAAACGATATTAATTAAAGCGCTCACGATGAGTTCCATTTCAGTTGCACTGCTATCCTGAGATTTCCTTTTGGCTGTCTGCCTCACGCTGACTTGAGCTCTACTTCGACGCTCTATGACCTGATCAATCTGCAGGAGATCATCTAAGTAGGCAGGCTTATGAAAATCCATCTGCAGATCTCGAACAGGCAGCAAGATCCCAAAGTCGTTAATGAGCTTAGTTGGACTTAAGTCAAACTGAGCCAACCATTCTGCGCGACTACGCTCAAAAATATCTAAATAGCGTGCATGGTATACAAGGCCAGCAGCATCGGTATCGGAGTAACACACGCGATGGATGTAGGGGAAGGAAGAATAGGTGGTGCTCATAAGTGATATGTACTTATTGAATAGCGTTTGGTAACAAGAGAATCATATTACGATGAGAAATCCCTGCTTCATCATAAATAGGCCCCTCTACTATAAATCCCAACTTTGCATAAAAAGGAATTACAGATACTTGAGAATGCAGTATCAGGGTTAAAACTCCTTCTGCTTTAGCTAGAGTGATTAAGCTGCTCAAGATTGCTTTGCCGATACCCCGGTTACGGAATGCGCTTAAGACAGCCATGCGGCCAATTTGTGCATGATGATTGTCTAAGTGAACTAGTCGTCCGGTGCCCACGCATAGATGACTCTCATAAGCTAAGGCATGCTTGGAAGTAGGGTCAAACGCATCTAGCTCCATATCCACCGGCACCCCTTGCTCTTTGATGAATACCTTCTCTCGTATCAAGTAAGCCTCCTCCGAGGCCTCCTGCCAGGATTTGATCGCAATATCAAAGGTATTTAGGTTGTTTGACTGGGGCATGGGCTTAATTTACCAAATAAGTAGCAAACCCAACAAAGGCCATGGTTACAATGATTTGTGGTCCGGTTATGGACTCACCCCATCCCTTTTACTTGCTTAGGAGTTATTTTGAAAAAATCTTTACTGACTGGTTTGTTTGCTGCAGTTGGCCTCGCTTTTGCAAGCGTTGCTTTTGCTCAGGCACCTGCAAAAATGTTGCCATTGGCTGCTGAAGTGGTTGTCATTACTGCTACGGTTGATTCCGTCGATCTGAAAAATCGGATTGTTGTATTGAAAGATGCCAATGGTAATTTGGCACAAATGAATGTTTCTAAAGCAGTCAATGATTTGGATAAAGTGAAAAAGGGTGATGTATTTGTAGTTGAGCATGCCCAAGCGATTGCTGTTGGTTTAACAGGAGTAGTTAAAGGGGCTAAGCCAGGCGTTTCTGGTGTTCGTTCTGTAACAGTAGCTGGCAAGGGTTCTGCTAAGCCGTTTGAAGAAACTACTGATACTATTTATGCAACTGTAAAAATCACAACAATTGATGCAAAAACACGTATTGTGACTTTCACATTACCAAGTGGCGAGAAGCAAAAGGTTAAGGTTGACCCAGCTGTTCTTGGTCTTGAGAAATTTAAAGCTGGTGATGATGTCATGGTTGAGTTTGTGGACGACACCGCAATTGGTTTCGTAACACCTAAGAAGTAAGCCTTAAACTGCTCTGGCCAAGTGCCAGTAGCCAGTAAAAAGCCCGCAGATGCGGGCTTTTTCTTTATCTACTACTTCTTAGCATTCGGAAAGAAGAGCTGCTCACCACCAATTTGGTAGCTGGCAATCACATCCTGTCCATTCTTGGAGATTAGCCAGTCAATGAAGGCTTGCCCTTCAGTTTTTTTCACATGAGGGAACTTGGCTGGATTTACGAGCATCACGCCATATTGATTAAAGAGCTTAGGATCGCCTTGCACAAGGATGATGAGATCACCACGGTTCTTGAAGCTGAGCCAAGTCGCGCGATCTGCAAGAATGTAACCATTCATAGCGGATGCAGTATTGAGTGCAGGGCCCATACCAGAACCCGTTTCCTTATACCAAGTTTGAGATGGTGAAACGGTGATGCCCGCACCTTTCCAGTAACGGAGCTCTGCAGCGTGCGTGCCACTTTTATCTCCACGAGAGATAAAGGGAGCTTGTGTAGTAGAGATTTTCTGGAGGGCTGCTTGAATATCTTTACCACCACTGATTTTTGCAGGATCAGATTTAGGGCCAATGAGGACAAAATCGTTGTACATCACTTCATATCGTTTTGTAGAGTAGCCTTCTTCAACAAATTTTTCTTCTGCTGGTTTGTCGTGAACAAATACCACATCCGCATCGCCACGACGTCCAATGTCGAGCGCTTGACCAGTTCCTACGGCAACCACTTTGACATCAATGCCAGTTTTCATCTTGAAGATTGGCAGAATGAAGCCAAAGAGCCCAGATTGCTCAGTAGAAGTGGTAGATGACACCACAATACTTTTTTCTTGGGCAGCGGCAGGCGCTGTCAAGAAGACTGCATTGGTTAAGACAATTATTAGTAAGTGGGTGGATAGAAATCTCATTTAATACTTTCAGACTGTTGTAATAAAGATTTTAGTTGTTTTAAGGTAGGTGTTGCTTAGTTTAGTCCTACTTAGCTTGATATACACTGAAGCTCAAACCTTTTTTGTGGAATCAAATTGCGTCAATTTATTTTATGCTTCCTATTGTTTTTATCTCAGAGTGTTTTTGCTCAGCAGACTACTGTCGCCGTTGCTGCTAACATGAAAGATGCTTTTAGCGAGATCAATGTGGCATTCAGGGCCGAAGGTAATACAGATATCCGAATTGTGTACGGATCTTCTGGAAACTTCACGGCGCAGATCATGAATGGTGCACCATTCAACTTATTGATTTCTGCTGATGAGAATTTCCCTATTGAGCTCTATAAAAGGGGAAAGGCGATTGATGAGGGTGTTGTGTACGCTTCCGGCAAGTTAGCCATCATCTCAAAAAAATCTTCGGTAATGAGTTTGGTAGATAACAAAGCTGAGCTTGTTAAGGCCATGAGTAAGGCTAATAAGATTGCGATTGCCAAGCCTGAGTTGGCTCCCTATGGCAAGGCAGCTGTCGAGTATTTGAAAGCAGAAGGGCTTTGGGATGTTGCAAAAGACAAATTGATCTATGGAGACAATGTTGGCATTGCAACGATGTATGTAGTGACAGGCGCAGCCGATCTGGGTTTTACTGCGCTCTCTTTGACTAAGTCTGTAGATGTTGCTAAAGAGACAAACTTCATCTTAGTGAATGACAAACTATATGAGCCAATTAAGCAGAGAATGGTTTTAATCAAGGGTGCTCCACGAGAGGCAGTAACGCTTTATCAGTTTATGCAAAGCTCCCAGGCCAAATTGATTCTTCAGAAGTATGGCTACAGCACGCCTTAACTTTTCTTTTCAATAAAAACCACCTCTCTTTTGCTTTGGATCAAATCCTACAGTGGCAAATAGCCCATGATTGCTTTGTAGCAAGGGGTCGCCACGAATGATATTCATTCTCATTTGGGGATATAATCTCCCTATAGATCACTCAAAAAAGCCAATTGCATGAATTTGGATCAAGTTGAACTGGAAAGTCTTTACTGCGTAAGTGAAGTCAATGCTCCTAAAGGCGCCCCACAAATTAAAGGGCAGTTGGAAGACATTGGCTTTTTACCTGGCGAGCAAGTCACTCTGTTGAGAAAGGGATTGCTTGGTAAGGGTCCCTATATGGTTCGAGTGGGCACATCTACATTTGCCTTGCGCCAGTCTGAGGCACGCATGATTGAAGTTGAGCTAGTGCATGCCTGAATCTCAAGTCCATTTTTTCTCTAGCGATCCAGTAGTTGCTTTGCTGGGTAATCCTAACTGTGGCAAAACAGCTTTATTTAATTTACTTACTGGTAGTCGTCAAAAAGTAGCGAACTATTCTGGTGTCACAGTAGAGCGCAAAGAAGGACGCTTGACGCTCGAGTCTGGCAAGAATATTCGTATTCTAGATTTACCGGGTGCATATAGTCTTTATCCAAGATCACTAGACGAGCGCGTGACTTGTAATATCTTGTTGGGTAGAGCAGAAGGCGAGAAGCGTCCTGATTTAGTGGTCTGCATATTAAGTGCAAGTAACTTACGCCGCAATCTACGTTTGGTCTTGGCTGCCAAGCGCTTGGGGCTGCCTTGCCTGGTTGTACTCAACATGCTTGATATCGCAAAGCGTCAAGGCCTACAGATCGATACCGCTGCACTTTCCCGTGAACTAGGGCTGCCGGTACTAACTAGCATAGGCATCCGCGCTGATGGTGCCGATGATCTCAAATCTTTCTTATCCAGTTTGGACTGGCGCAATTTAAGCGCCTTACAAACAGGTACAAGTGATGCAACACTAGAAAATGTGGCTTCTCATATTGCCCATGCAGAGTCTGACAATATTTTGGTCCAGAAAATTTTACAAAACTTGAAGTTAGACCAAATCATTCCAGACCATTTAAGCGACCGTTTAGATGCTGTACTGCTTCATCCAGTGTTTGGCCCTTTGATTTTGGTCGCTCTCTTATTTTTTATCTTTCAAGCGGTATTTAGTTGGGCAGTTTTACCAATGGACTTGATTAAGACTGCGATTGAGTTTCTGGGTGCTCAAATTACCGAGATCCTGCCAAATAATTGGATGCGCAGTTTATTGATTAATGGCGTGTTGGCTGGATTAGGTGGAGTAGTGATCTTCCTGCCGCAAATTCTGATTCTGTTTTTCTTTATCCTGTTGCTAGAGGAGTCTGGCTACTTGCCCAGAGCTGCCTACTTGCTTGATCGTGTCATGGGCTCGGTTGGGCTCTCTGGTAGATCATTTATTCCGCTCCTCTCGAGTTTTGCCTGCGCCATCCCTGGAATCATGGCAACTAGAAGTATTTCAAATTCACGAGATCGCTTAGTTACCATTTTGATTGCGCCGATGATGACTTGCTCGGCGCGTTTACCGGTGTATGCATTATTGATCTCTGCTTTTATTCCTGAAAGAAAGCTTTGGGCGAATATTGATTTACAAGGCCTCGTTTTATTCTTGCTTTATCTTGCAGGTATTTTTGGCGCGATGGGCGTTGCTTGGATTCTGAAGCATTTCACAAGTGAACAATTTCGTATGAATGCACTCATGATGGAATTGCCTAGCTATCATTTACCTCGCCTCGGTAATCTAGCAATTAGCTTATGGCAGCGAGCAGAAATATTTCTGCGTCGCGTCGGCGGCATCATTCTTATTATGACAATTGCTTTATGGGCGCTATCTAGCTTTCCGCTTCCGCCTGAGGGCGCTTCGGGTTCAGCTATTCAATATAGTTTTGCCGGCATGCTGGGTCAGGCCTTGGCGTATATCTTGTCGCCCATTGGATTTAATTGGCAAATCAGCATTGCCTTAGTTCCCGGCATGGCGGCACGTGAAGTCGTAGTGAGCTCTTTAGCTACTGTCTACGCTTTATCGAGCGCAAGTGCAGATGCGGCAGAAGCATTGATCCCGTTAATTTCTTCTGGCTGGTCATTAGCAACAGCACTTTCACTATTAGCCTGGTTTGTCTTTGCACCGCAGTGCTTATCTACTATTGCAGCAGTTAAGCGTGAAACAGGGGGCTGGAAGATCCCAGTGATCATGCTCAGCTATCTGTTTGGCCTAGCTTATATTGCCTCATTCATTACATACCACATCGCCATATCCCTTGGACTAGGCTAGCTCTATTGGCCTTCCTATTTGCTGCACCACGGCATTTATTGGTGCAGTAAGATTCTCCTTGTATCTAAAAAATCAATAACAACACAGGGAGATTTGGATGAGTTCTCGTCGTCAATTTATGAAAACTGCATCAGCTGCTGGCGCTGGCCTAGTAGCTGTTTCTACTATGGGTGTAATGCAAGAGGCTTCAGCGCACCAAACTTCAGTGTGGGGTACAGAGGTTTATAACGGCCCTCGTGAAATGGTCAAGAACAGCAAAATTCTCTCCATTATGAATTCCGATGGAACAGAGACATTGGGCGTTGTTACTCCTAAGGGTGTGATTGATGTGCGTGCTGTGGCAAAGAAGATGAAGATCGCCGCCCCAATAACCTTAGACCAACTGCTGCAAGAGGGTAATGCTGGAGGCTTTAATAAGGTCGTATCTAGCGCTGATAAATCTGGCGTACCTTACTTAAAAGAATCGGACATTACCTTTGGCCGCCTGTTCAAGAACCCCGGAAAGATTGTCTGCGTTGGCTTGAACTACCGAGCCCATGCAGATGAGGTGGGAATGGCTCATCCAAAGGTGCCACCATTATTTAATAAGTTTAACAATAGCTTAGCGGAACATAATTGCTTGCTCCAAATTCCTCCGCCAGAAGTTTCGTATAAATTGGATTATGAAACTGAGCTCTTAATTGTGATTGGCAAGAAGATGCGCAATGTCCCTGTCTCTGATACTTTGGCTTATGTTGCTGGCTATTGCACCTCAAATGACTTTTCATCTCGTGACTTACAGTTAGAGCGCCCAAGTGGGCAGTGGATGATTGGCAAGACCTTAGACCAATATGCTCCAATTGGACCTTATTTTGTAACGGCAGATTTAGTTGGAGATCCTAACAGTCTTCAAGTGAAAACTTGGGTTAATGGCGAATTGCGCCAGAACTCCAATACGGCTGACTTTATCCACAATACCCAAAATATGCTGTCCTATATCAGCACTTATTGGGCATTAGAGCCGGGAGATATTGTCTTTACTGGTACACCACAAGGCGTGATTGCGGGCATGCCAAAAGACAAGCAAGTGTGGCTAAAGAAAGGCGATAAGATTGTCAGCTCAGTAGAAAAACTCGGTGAATTGAAATTTACTTTGGGTTAAGTTGTTGTACTGTAATACTGAGAGCGTTAAAAATTCATAATAACTTTATAGATAAGTATTCATATGAGCATAAAAAAATTGGTCCCAATAATTACCTTGGGGGCTTTGCTATTTTCTGGAGCAGCTTTTGCCCAATCTGCTGAGACTACATACAAACAAGTTTGTATGAGCTGCCATGCAGCCGGCGTTCTAAATGCGCCAAAGTTTGGCGACAAAGCAAAGTGGGCGCCACTTATTGCCGAGGGGCAAGTTACCCTCACTGCGCATGCTTATGTTGGTGTTCGTGCCATGCCTGCTAAGGGTGGTAACCCCAATTTAAGTATTGAAGGATTTTCTGATGCATTGGTTTATATGGTAAATAACTCTGGTGGTAACTGGAAGTCACCTAATACCCAAACAATTGCAGCAATTAATAAAGAAGTTGAATCCCGTAAATCAGGGTTAAACAAGAAGCAATAACCAGAATTATTTTTGTTCACGCTCTTCTAGGTTTGGGCTCTCCTGAGCGCGAATGTCGGCGGTATAGAATTTGCCGGTATCAGTCAAAGTTACCTTCTTCAGGTAGCCACCCTTATTACCATTTCGCAGTGGCCAGAAATCCACTACAACCTTATCTCCTGCTTTCACAGAGCTTCTAGTCCAGCTACCTGCGCGAGTAAGATTTCCAGGGCTAGATACCTCCAGAACCCAAAGTGCTGGCGCATCACCATCTTTGAGGGTACCAGTCACAAAAATACCGACATGGGGGTTGGTCCATTGAACTTCCTTAACAACACCTGTAATGGCTAGTACTTTGTCTCTATCAAACATGGTAGTGGCATGGTGTGCAAAAGCCAGTGCTGATGCAGAGACAGTAATTGCAAATACTAGCAGTCTGGTTAAGCTTTTTACTTTCAAGATAAGCGCTCCTTCAAATAAGGTAAATACAAATTATTGCGGTGGAATACGGTTTCCACCGACGTCATATTGGACTGGAACAAATATATCGTTACCACGTTGATCTTTACCTGGGGCAAAAGAACCTTCGAGGCAAACACCTTCAACGATGTCGTATTTACGTGCTCGTTGACGGAAATAAATACGGGTTGTTTTCCAGGGTTTAGTTAAGACTTTGGGGGCGATCACTTCAATGTCGTCATGTAATTCATCTTTGCCCACTAAGTGAATACGTTCAATGATGCGCATATCACCATTATTAGGAACGCCAGCAGCTTCACTGATCGCAATATAAGCCTGAGGCATGACGCCAATAGTATCGATAACTAGCGTATCACCTTCCCACTTGCCAATGGAGTGCCCATGAAAAGTTGGGTCTGGATCTTCGGGGTGAGGACGGCCATCCGTATAGATTCGGCGCAAGCGATTGCCATCAGACTCTCCTAGCATGGTCACTCTACCCGGGGTGAACAAGACTTCCATTGCATTATGGGTAACCAACATCCAAGCAGGCATCGCTTCTGGCAAACAGTTCACAAAGAGTGGAGGGGGTCTACCTGCTTTTTCTTCGGCCAATTGAAATTGAATGAGTTCATTGGCAGCAGGAGTCCAAGGTGGCATATTGGTTTTAGCCTGCTTGTCTTGATCTGAAATCTTGGGATTCCAAACACCACTCCAATCCGGAAGTTTAGCTAGGTTGGCCCAGTCTTTTGCTGTAGGTGGCGGATTAATGATCGGCTTAGTAGATTGTGCGTTTACACCGCTGGCTAGTACTAGGCTAGCTGTTAATAGTAAAAAAAGTACTTTTCTTTTCATTGCTACCCCTTATAAAGCTACTAATACCGGCTCTAGTGTAAAACCAATCCAGCGACCGCAGACAATAATACTAATCCAAAGTGTGAGTGAGATCGCCCCAGCAATCCTTGCTGAAGCTGGCAACTGCTGGTAGTGATCCCAGCTTTCAAGATTGCGTCCAATGATGAATTGAAAGCACATCATGTTAATGCCAGCTAAAGCAAGTAAAGCAATCTTTGAGATAAAGTAAAAGTTTTGGCTATAACTCAATGCATTAGAGGTGAATAGTACGGCCCCTGTCAAGGCGGCAATCAGAAATGCTATCCAAGTAATTGGCAAGAGCTCTTTGCTAATGTTGCTAATAGGGCGCTTGATACCCCGTATTCCAATGAGTCTCAGATCAACTAAGGCAATGGAGCCTATCACTAGTGTGATTGCCAATACATGTAATGCTTCTACCCAAGGAAAAAGAAATTCATTTTCACGAATGATTTGGGCAATGGGGTTGCCATAGATCAGGATTAAGATGTCATTCATTGTTTATTTTGATTGGTTAAACGTAAGCAATCCAACGGCCAGCCGAGACGATGCCGACCCACAATCCTAGAGAGAGCATTGCTAAGGGATAGCTAATTACATCAGTCTGCGCATAAGAGTGATCCTTTTGCCACTTTCTCTGAAGGAAAAAAGTGATGAACAATACTGCTAAAAGCATAACCATTTTTATCTGAAAGGCTGGGTTGGTTAAAGAGCGTGCAGGTTCGCCAATAATCATGATGCAGCCAGTGATAAGAAGTACAGGTAGAGGAAACCATACTAGCGACTTGTAGCGTGCAATGACAGATGAAATCGGCTCACTTTTCCCATGCAGGCCCAGGATTCTTAAATTAATTAGAAGAGCTCCTATCAGGACCGATGCCATCGCTAAGATATGCAGGGTTTGCATGGTCGGCACTATCCAGAAATTGGCTTGTATTGCCGCGTTCAGCTCTGTTCTTTCGAGGAAGTAGCAAAAATCAATTAATCCAGAACTACTCATAGTGTTAACGATTATTTAATAATTATGAAGATCAGTTTATATTAATTGAATAAATCTAAATATTGCTAAGATAAAAAGCGCTAGGACTTTACTCCTCCCTACAGGGGCCTGAGACTGTTAAGTGCATCTGCAACATTCTATAGTTCACCGCATGCAGCCAACATCCCAGCTAATTAATCCGCCTTAATTCCAGCATCTTTAATAACCTTGCCCCACATATTCAACTCTCTTTGAATGCGTTTTGCAGAATCAGCAGGCGTTAGGTAGTTCACATATACGCCAGCAGCTAGCATGCGCTCTTGTACATCAGGACGCTGCAAAATCACTTTGAGGTCTGCATTGAGTTTGTCAATGATTCCTTTTGGCGTGCCTGCAGGGGCCAAAATTCCAAACATGCTTACGACATCAAAGTTTGGCAGGCCGGTGGCTTCAGTCACCGTTGGTACATCGGGCAATTGGCTAACGCGTTTTGCAGTCGTCACTGCTAAAGCTCTTAATTGCCCAGCCTGAATAAATTGCAGTGCTGCAGGAACTGTTTCAGACATCGTGAGCACTTGACCGCCAACAAGGTCTGTCATAGCAGGTCCGCTGCCCTTGTAAGGCACATGCAAAAGATCTAAACCCAATTGCGCGCGGAACATCTCCATAGCTAGGCGTTGAGGTGCCCCTGCACCAGAAGATGCGAAGGTGAGTTTGCCAGGATTAGCTTTGGCATAGGCAATAAATTCCTTCATATTCTTTACAGGGACAGAAGGATTGACAACAAATACCAGGGGCACGACACCGACAACACCTACGGGGGTGAAATCTTTTTCTAAGTTGTATTTAATGCCATCCTTGTTCAGATTGGTATTAATAGCATGTGATGTAAGTGCGCCCATCAGCAGTGTGTAACCATCGGCTGGTGACTTAGCCACCTGGTCGGCGCCAATATTGCCACTGTCTCCCGAACGATTATCAGGCAGCACTTGCTGACCCAACGACTTAGATAGCTCTTGCGCCATAATGCGTCCAATGACGTCAGTCGCACCTCCAGGAGGAAAGGGGATGACTAGGCGTACTTGCTTATCAGGATAGTTCTTCGTAGCTGCATCACCTTGGGCATAGGCATTGCCTAAAATAGCAATGGCCCCAAGCGCAATCAATAGGGGTTTTTGAATTAGTTGTCTCATAGCTTATTTTTTCATATAGGTTTGTAAAGCAAGCTTGTATTATCGCCAGAATTAGGGTTCTTGGGCTAGATCAAGGAATGATTGATTTTCCTTATTACAATGGCTTTATGAACCTTGAGCCCCACCAGATTGAAGTAATTGGTTATTGCGCCGCATTCTTGACCACGATCGCCTTTTTACCCCAAGCAATACAGTCTTGGCGAACTCGGGATTTGTCAGGCGTATCCCTTGGCATGTACGCCCTATTTACAGCAGGGGTAGGGCTCTGGCTGATTTATGGATTCAGCATTGAGAAGTGGCCCCTCATACTTGCGAATGCTTTGACCTTTGCTTTGGCTCTGAGCATCTTGTTGCTGAAATTGCGTCATACTTCTAAACATCGAAAATAAACACTAATCCACAGAGTTTCATAGAAAGGCTTTTATGAGTTCAGCATTTGTGATTGATCCACCAGTAGTGATATCGCTAGCGGTCACTGGGGACAGCCGCCGTTTTGCAGTCAATCGTATTTACTGTGTTGGCCGTAACTATGCAGACCACGCGCGTGAAATGGGCCATGACCCAGATCGTGAGCCACCATTCTTTTTTATGAAGCCAGCAAACTCTATCGTGACCGATGGAAAAGACATGGCTTATCCCAATTTATCTAAAGATGTCCATCATGAAATCGAAATGGTCGTTGCGATTGGTAAAGGTGGCGCAAATATCCCAGCTGATAAAGCCCTGGAGCACGTTTATGGTTATGGTGTTGGCTTGGATATGACAAGGCGTGATTTGCAAGGTGAGGCTAAAAAGATGGGGCGCCCCTGGGATACAGGCAAGGCATTTGACCAAGCAGCTCCTTGCGGAGAGATTACTCCAGTAACTCAATGCGGTCATCCAACAAAAGGTAGTGTTAAGCTTTTAGTCAATGGTGAAGTACGCCAAGAGGGCGACTTAAACCAATTGATCTGGAATGTACCTGACACCATTGCCTATCTCTCTACTTTATTTACTTTAGAGCCGGGCGATTTAATTTTTTCAGGTACGCCAGCCGGCGTTGGCCCAGTAAAGAAGGGTGATGTACTTGAAGGCAGTGTTGAAGGTTTAGTTAATTTAAGTACTAAAGTTATTTAGCACCCTAAATAAGCCCTTAATTTAGCGCCTTAGCGACATCCTGCGCTAGAATTCCCCTATGTATATGTTTCTGCCTTTTCTGACAGCATTCATCGGACTGATTTTGGTCTGGTTTGAAAAGCGTCTTGCAGGCTTAATCGTATTAGCTATTTCCGTTGGAATCCTAGTTGTCTGGTTCCGCTCGCATGCAAGCACTCATCTTAATATCAGCCTGTGAGTAAGATTTCTGTTCCTTCTCTGGCTGGCCTTGGTAATCAAGTAGCATTACTTGCAGTGATTGGTGTTTTGTCATACGCCTTTGTTGATCAACTGTATTTTGGTGAATTGCCTTGTCCACTATGTTTAATGCAGCGTATTGCGTTTGTCATCATTGGCTTTGCTTTGGTTCTGAATATTCGTTGTGGCGCTCACGCAGCACACTATGGTTGGGGCATCATCGGTGGCTTAGTGGGAATGGTGGTTTCTTTGCGTCAAGTGTTGCTTCACATCCTGCCTGGAGATAAGGGATTTGGTGCAACCTTCTTAGAGCTGCATTTTTATACCTGGGCCTTCCTTGGTTATTTAGGTTTATTGCTGGGCTTTGCCATTCTGCTCATGTTGCCCAATCGAGAAGTGCGTTCCCGTTCTATATTTGCTAATGCTTTAGTGATAATTTTTATTCTGCTAGTGGCGGGTAATTTGATATCCACGCTACTAGAGTGTGGCATCGGCCCATGCGCTGATGATCCTGTGAAGTACGAAGGCTGGCTTTGGTTACGTAACCGCTTCGGTTTTTAACTCAAGCAATGATGCCATTTTCAAGGCTAATGAAGAGCCTCTTAGTGCTGGTATTGATTTGGCTTGGTGTATCTAGCGCACACTCACAAGTTAAGACTCCTTGGCCTAAGCAGGCCATTCGGATCATCGTGACCTTTACTCCTGGTGGTGCGCCCGATATCTTAGCGCGAGTCTTAGCTGAAAATTGGCAGCAAACCCTTGGTGTGCCAGTACTTGTTGAGAATCGTCCGGGCTATGGTGGCAACATCGGCGCAGACTTAGTTGCTAAGAGCGATCCTGATGGCTACACATTACTCATTGGTACCGTGGGCATTCATGCGATTAATGGCGCTCTTTATGAAAAGATGTCTTTTGATCCGGTGAAGGATTTCACACCCATTAGTTTCTTAGCTAGCACCCCCAATGTCTTGATTGTGAATAAACAGTTGGGCGTCACCAATGTTCATGAGTTGATTGAACTTGCTAAGGCTAAGCCAAATCAATTGACTTTTGGCTCTTCAGGCGTTGGCACCTCATTACATATGTCTGGTGAATTATTTAAAGAGATGGCAGGCATTGATATTCGGCATATCCCTTACAAGGGACGAGCTCAATCATTGCCAGATTTGGTTAGTGGACGTATTTCGATGCTCTTTGATAATTTATCTTCGTCATTGCCATTGATAAAGTCGGGAGAGGTGCAAGCTTTAGGTGTGACTACCCTAAAACGTTCATATGCTGCCCCGGCGATTCCGACACTTGCCGAGCAAGGTTTGCCTGGATTTGAAGCGGTATCGTGGTTTTCTTTGATGGCGCCAGCAAATTTACCGCTAGCTATTCAAAAACGCCTGAATCAGCTAACTAGACAGACCCTAGAAAATCCAGAGGTCAAAAACAGGCTCTTGGCTGGCGGTCTAGAACCTGCACCTGGAAGCCCTAAAGAACTCTCCCAATTGATTGCTGCAGAGTCCCGTAAGTGGAGTAGAGTGGTCCAGCAGTCTGGCGCTAAAGTAGAGCCGTAATTTCTGATTTTCTTGTCAGCCTAGGTTTGTTCTAAAGCGTTATATAGCTAAGACGCTATAAAACCAATGCACTCGATTGAAAACCCATTATTCAGACCTCTTTTAATCGACCCAATTTGCTTAAATTTTTAGCATTAGACTTTTCTAAATTCGGCCTAGTCTTCGCCATGATGGGTGCTTGCTTATTAGCGGGGTGCGCAACCCAGGCTCAACAAATCAAAATGAATGAGTCAAGAGACCAGTTCAAAAATGGCGATATGCAAAGTACTGTTGCCACTATTCAGGGTGTATTTAAAGATAAAAATACCCTGTATTACTTAGAGCTAGGCGAGGTTCAGCGTCTCCAGGGGGCAAGTCAAATTCCCAATAGCACAAAAAACTTATTGGTAGCAGATCAACTGGTTGAGCAATGGCAGGTTTCGACTAGTGATAAGCTCAAGCGCTCTTTTACGGATATGAGCTCATATGTCCTGTCCGAAGGTTTTAGTAGCAATTACGACCCAAAACCATATGAAGTTAGCCTCTTAAGTCAGACAATTGCATTAAATCATTTATCGCAAGGTCGCTGGAGTGATGCCATGGTTGAGGCCAAGAAAATGGCACAACGAGAAAAGGTTATCGAGGAGCTCATCCAGAGTAAGGTTGCTGCGGTCTCCAAGGTGGAGCAAGAGCAGCAAAACAATCAAAGCACAAGAGGCGCTACTAGCCGAATCCAAGATATTAATGGTTACCCCATCGATTTATTGGATGATGAAGAAACCCGTAGCCTAAAAAACTCATATCAAAATCCCGCCGCTTACTATTTATCTGGTTTTATCCATGAATCTCAAGGGGAGGCCAGCTTAGCAGCTCCCGGGTATCGGTTGGCAATTGAATTGCGCCCATCAGTCAACTTTTTTAAAACTAGTATTGCAAAATTAGATGCCAATATTGCCAATCAAGATAAAAAAAGTTTTGCAGATACCTTAATTATTATTGATACCGGGTACATTCCTAAAATTACCCCTCAGCGGATTAGTCAATCTTTCAATATTGGGGGTAATCCAAAATTAGTCACTCTGACATTTCCAGTAATTGAAAAATCAATTGATCGCTTTACTCCAAATTTTGTTCAGCTTGGTGATCGCATAGCCAACCCAGAGTTAGTCGCCAATATTGACGCCATGGCACGTAAGAATTTGAAGGATGAGATGCCAGGATACGTCTTAAGAGCAAGTAGCAGGGCCCTAGTTTCATTAGTGGCGCAATATATGGCGGACCAAGCTGCACAACAGTCAGCCAGGAGAAATAATCAAAACAACCAAAATAATACTGCGGTAATTATTGGTGCCATTGCAGGAATGCTGACAGGCTATGGCCTGCAAGCTATTAACGTAACTGATGTGCGTCATTGGTCTACTTTGCCAGCACAAACATATATGGCCAGAATGGGTTTGCCCATTGGCCCTAGCGTTCTTAAATTTACTTTGCCATCCGGAGTGACTCAAAGCCAAACAGTGAATCTGACTGGTGGCTATAACGTCGTGTACATTCGTATGTTCAGAAATCGAGCAAGCGTACTGACATCGAATGATCCAGCGGCTCTTCCTCCTATGCCACAAGTGGTAGCGCCTCAAACCATTGCCGATCCAGTAGCAATAGTGCCCAAAGCATCTCTAGAGGAGGTAAAGCCAAAAGAGGGTTCCTTTGATGGATTTAAGAAACTATTTAGTTTTGGGGGGAGCAAGTCAGAAGAGGTGGTCGCCCCACCAGAAACTGCACCCGTAGTTGTACCGCCAGCTCTAAGCCCCGCAGCTAGCCCAGCAAGCAGTAATATGGATGGGTTGAAGCCCTATGAGCCACCCAATTTACTCAATAGCCTCCAGCAGCTTTTTAATTAGGAAAGACCGAGAATGAAAAAATATCTATTGATCTTATTTACAGCCATTACTTTAGCTGCCTGCAGCTCGACGCCTTCTATGAAGGACATGACGGTACGTATGGGTGATACTGATAGCATTCAGATTACCGATATGCGAAGTTTGACGCGCAATGGCGTGCTGACAGCGCAAGTGACTATTCTGAACGATAGTAAATCTAACCTCGTAGCCTATCGTTTTAAATGGATCGGTAAGAATGGTATGGCAGTGACCGACGAAGAGGCTTGGAAGCCAGTAACGATCGGTAAAGGCCAGTCGACAGTTATCATGGGTATTGCGCCAACACCGGATGCCACAGATTTTCGTTTTGAGTTGAATCAATACAAGTAAACCTAATAGCCAATAGAAAAATGATCATGAAAATGCATACTAAAACTATCCACTTATCTATATTTGCAATGTCTGCAGTTTTGCTGGCAGCTTGCTCAGGCCCACAAGTGCGCTATGGCGACGCTAAGGCTGTTGAGACTGTCAATGCCAACTACGGTTCGACCGATCTGCAAATCATTGCCGAAGCCATGACAAGATCACTGCTGCAATCAAAAGCAATTTCGGGAAGTAAGGATGCTCCGATCGTGACTTTAGCGGATGTCAAGAACAAGACCTCTGAATATATTGATACGCGCGTGATCACCGATAAAATCCGTACGCAACTCATGAAGAGTGGCCAAGTGCGCTTTGCAGTGAGCGTTACTGAAATGCAAAACCAAACTGATGAGTTAAAGCGCCAAAATCAGTCAGGTCTTTATAAGAACAGTACGATTGCTAAGACTGGCAATATGCAGGGTGCTCAATATCGCATCGAAGGGTCCATCGCATCTATCGTTAAAAATACTAAGGATGTCAAAGATGTCTACTATGTCTTTAACTTAAATCTCATTAATAACGAATCAGGCTTACTTGAGTGGGCTGATGAAAAAGAGATTCGTAAGACTGCAACTCGCTAATGAAGGATGTCAATTAATGCCATTGCTTAAAAAAACGTTTCTACTTTATGCGGGAGCAAGCCTCCTCTTATTGGCTGGCTGTGCTTCTAAGCCACCTGCAGCAGTACCAGAGCAGGCTATTTTCGGTAGGGTTCCAGCAGATCCACCGAAGAACCCGGTAATTGATGCTGAGGCACTGAAGGCGGAGTCTAAGTCAATCGCAGTAACGGATATTTATTTCAAAAAAGAAGGTAAAAACTTAGTCTTTATTGAAGAGACTCGTCATAAAACCAATAACAATATCACCTCAACGATCACCCCGAAGACAATTCCTGTAGATGCCGATAAGACAGATGCTTCAGCTTTAGCAGGCGGGGCAAATTCTTCACAATTCCCTGTGACATTCACTAACCTAGCTGATCCAAAGTCGACTGCCCCAGTAGTAACCCCGGTAGATCCTCAAACTTCTAGCAATGCCACTGATTCAGAAACACAAAGCTCTAAGAAGTCAGGTTATGAGAGCAAGATGGAATATGGTGAGTTACGTTATTTAGCCAACCCCATTCGTGGCTTGCTCATCAAATCCGGCTATAAAGTTGTACAGGCTAAATCAATAGCAGCGATGCCAAACCAAGGCGATGAGTATTTTGATATTGTCCAGCGCATTAAGGCGGGCGATTTTTCTGATGCTAACTATGTTCTCTATGGTGTTTTGGCAGAAGTGTCGCTCTCAGATAACGTAGATGACATTCCAGGAACCAGATCTAGTTCACAACAAGTGACGCTAGAAGTGACTGTCGACTTTAATGTGGTCGATACCCAGACTAATCAAATTGTTGCATCCTTTGTTGCCTCAGGCGATGGCAAAGAGGTGCGGATTGATGGCAAAGATAATAGTTTTAAAGCCAGCAAGGCAAAGTTGATGAAGTTAGCATCTTTAGATTTGGCTGAAGACGTGCGTAAGAACTTAGCGGCACAAAATTTCATTACCAATAATCCAGGATCAGCTGGTTATGAACGCAATCTCAAGCGCCGCCTAGATGATGACCCTGCTACTTTAAAAGTCTATAAGTAAATAGTCAGTAGACTGCAACACCCTGTCATAAGACAAGTGGCGGATGCGTTTTTTCATAGCGATCCGCTGTTTTTCTAAAGAGGTAGAGTAAGAAGCAGGCAGCCAATCCAAGGCTGATACTGTTCCCAGCCCAAAAGCCATTGGCACCCTGCAAGAAGGTAGGTACATTGCCAAAAACATTAAAGCCCATAAGGTAGCCACCACCAAGACCTACACCCCACAATGATCCAGCGTAGATCAACATGGGCCAAAAGGCAATGCGATAAGCCCGCAGAATAAATGCGGCTGTTACTTGCAGAGCATCAAAGATTTGATAGAAGGCAACAAATAAAAAGAGTGGAATCGAAAAGGCTTTTACCTCTGCCGGTGGATCATATAAGTCTAATAGTTGCATTCTGAAGAGCCATACTGCAATACCAATAATGATGCAGGTAGCGGTCGTGAAAAATACGGATGACCAACCAATCTCCTCGGCACGTTCTGGCTTATTAGCCCCAATGGATTGTGACACCAGAGTCATGGTTGCAATCGAGAGGGAGAGTGGCACCATATAAATCACAGTACCCAAATTGGCAACAATTTGATGTCCAGCCAATGCAGTGGTGCCCAGGCGCGCAATAAAGAGTGACATGAAAGTAAATGAAGTCACCTCAATCAAATAGCTAAAGCCAATCGGCATGCCCAGCTTTAATAGTGTCCAGATGCGTTGCCAATCTGGCATGCTAAAACGGACAAAGATTTCAAACGGCTTATAAAAGCGGTCAAACAGAACAAATCCTAGAGTCAAGAGCATCCAGGTCCAGTTAATAATTACGGTAGCTACTGCACATCCAGGGCCACCCATGCCTTCAATCCCAAAGCCACCATAAATAAAGAGTAAGTTCAGAGGCAGCTTTAAACCTAATCCAATAAGCTGAATGACAGTAATCACGGCAGGACGAGATACGGCATTGTGCAAAGCCATCAATACGCGCATCACCATACTGGCAGGCAATCCAATCGCCAGAATGTTGAGATACAACCTTGCTTTACCTTCAATATCTGGGCTAACGCGCGAGATAGCTAGCACATGATCTGCATTCGTCAAAATCAAGCAGCCAAGAATAGTGAGGCCTAGTGCAAGCCAAGTAGCTTGCCTTACTTCTTCGCCAATCTCAGAATACCGTTTAGCGCCAAAGAGTTGCCCGGCAATTGGAGCGAGGGCAGAAACTACTCCAGTGAGGCCAACATAAATACTGATGAAGATTGCCGAGGCCATAGCTAATGCGGCTAAGTCTTCGGCAGAGTAGCGGGCTGTCATGGCGGTATCTAGCACGCCAAACGCAATCACGGCTAACTGACCAATGAGAAGTGGGCCAGCAAGTTTGAGCAAAGCAGGAACGTCCTCGCGCAGGCGCGATAGTTTAAAGTGCAGCACTATTTATTCCGAGATTACTTCGTAAAGACGTAAGCGTTCATCACGGTCAGCCGCGCGACGGTCTTCCCAAATTAAACGCAATTTTTTATCATTGAGCTTTGCGTATGCTGTAGCTGTAGATTGATTATGAGTCAACATCCACGGACAATTAGGATCATCGCGCAAAGAGAGTTTGGTGAAGTAGCTAAAAGAGGCAAGCTGGGCAGCGCCGATATTGCTAGTATTAATACAGCCAACACCAGATGGGACTACTTGTGAAAGACGTGCAGATACCTGACGATAGGTTTTTGCATAGTTGATCGTTGGTAACCATAGCGTCATCAACAACACCCACATCAAAGTTGTACCAGATGCAGAGATAATGAGGCAGCGCCAGATTTCCTTGGGGGCACGAGAGGTTCTCCAGCGTACAACTGCAAACCATGCACCAGTAACCACTATTGCTATAAAAAGGGCAAGGAAGTTAAATTGGAATGTGAAACCGGGAAGCAGACGGGCTAAGTTTGCAGCAGTAGATTCTGGATAGCCGGTTACTTTTGCCAACCAAACAATCCAAATGGCAATAGCAATAATGGAGAAGCTAAACATTGCGAACCAATCAATGAAGCTAATCATGCTGCGTTTTAAGATCGGCAGGCTAAATGCAGCAATGATCGCTAAGCTCGGAATCAGAATCATCAAATCATGTTCGTTCGCTTCCAAGCGGAACAAAACATAAATTAAACTGCCAATAAATAAGCTGAGTGGAATACAAAGGTGGGGAGCGCGCCAAGCGCCAGCATCTTTGACCCGACCCCAGTGGGCTAAAGAGATGATTGCGAGTGGCCAAACAGGCCATGCATAGGCCCAGAAGTTCACACTTAAAAAGCCAAGCGATTCAATTGAAGGGGTAGCACGCATTTCTGGAATATTGCGCCAGCCTTCTTCAGCAAGGTGGCGTAAATGCACCGGAAGATCAGCTAAATACCAAATGATCGGCCAAATAGCAAAACCAATTAAACCTAAAACAGTACTCGTTAATGTCCAGCGGAAACGTAACTTGGCATTACTAGCTAGGACGGCAATGATGGTTGAGCTAACGATGATTAGGCTTAAGGTGAGATTACTAGATAGGGCAACAATAGCAATACCAAGACCAGTCCACAAACCGCCTTGCCATGGTTTGTCTAAGCCACGTACGGTTCCATAAAGTACGATGCTAATGCCCATCAGTTGCGCCATCATGGGCGTAGTTTCATGAGCGCGTTGAGCTAGACCAACACAAGCTAAGAAGATGAGTAGCGCACCATCTGCCAAGGTCATGCCATAGCTCTTCAAATCAGGTTGACCGCCAACAGCAAATGCCATTGGCTGTACTTCGCGACGACGACCAAGAAGGTAGGTGGCATACCAAATTGCTAAAGCCGCAGAGAAAAAGCAAATGGCAGAATATAAGCGCGCAGCATTAGCAGCGCCGATCCAGGATCCAAATAATTCAATGAGAGTAGCGCCCATCCAATACGGTAGTGGTGCGCCTAAAGAAGCATCGCGTCCAGCAATATGAGGAACAATCCAATCGACAGAATTGCCGCGAAATAAAGTCCACATGCCACCAAAGCCAATGGCGTCCTCATTTTTCCAAGGATCACGAAAGAAGAGGCCCACAAAACCATAAACCAATGTCAGCGCAAAAATAATGATGCGCGGAATCGATTTAGTAGCAGCAGCGGTAAGTTTGACCATGAACTCGATTTAAGCAAAAACAAAAATAAAAAAGGCAGCAAATGCTGCCTTGATTATCTCGCAGAGTAGGTATTTCACATACCCTACGAATTGAAGTGAATTAAGCCTTCTTCTTAGCAGCTGGCTTTGCAGCAGCTTTAGCTTCTGCAGCAGCAGCTTTTTTCTCAGCTGTTTTAGCAGCGCCATCACCGGTAGACTTAGCAACCGCTTTGGTACCGAACTTCTGACGGAATTTCTCAACACGACCAGCGGTATCCATGATTTTTTGGGTACCAGTGTAGAAAGGGTGTGATTCAGATGAAGTCTCGATCTTGGACAATGGATATTCCTTGCCGTCTTCCCACTTAATTGTCTCTTTAGTAGACATAGTGGAGCGAGTCTTGAAGCTGAAGTTATTAGAAACGTCTACAAAGACGATTTCACGATATTCGGGGTGAATGCCAGGTTTCATTTTGAGTCCTATGAGCGGGTAGCCGTTTAGGTTAAAAGAACCTAAATACTTTCCCAAGTTAAAAGCAGTTAATGGTGCAACAAAGGCGAAATTATGCCATGAAATCAACAACAAAGCGCACTTTTGGGGTCTGAAAAGGGCTTAAACAGCCCTCAGGACCCCTAAATTAGCCTCCGCGACGCATGAGGTCAAAGAATTCACCATTGTTTTTGGTCGATTTGAGCTTATCCACGATGAAGTTCATCGCCTCAATATCGTCCATATCGGCCAGCAATTTACGCAATACCCAGATTTTCTGGAGATTTTCTGCCTTGACCAGCAATTCCTCACGGCGGGTGCCAGACTTATTGAGGTTAATCGATGGGTAAACGCGACGCTCAGCTAAGCGACGCTCAAGGTGAACTTCCATATTGCCGGTACCTTTGAATTCCTCATAAATGAGGTCATCCATACGGCTACCCGTTTCAATTAGGGCAGTAGCAATGATAGTTAATGAACCACCTTCTTCAATATTACGGGCCGCGCCGAAGAAGCGTTTTGGACGTTGTAAGGCATTGGCATCCACACCACCTGAAAGTACTTTTCCAGAAGAAGGAATCACGGTGTTGTATGCACGAGCTAAACGGGTAATGGAGTCAAGCAAGATGATGACATCTTTACCCATCTCAACTAAACGCTTTGCTTTTTCAATCACCATCTCGGCAACTTGGACGTGACGTACTGCTGGCTCATCGAAAGTAGAAGCAACGACTTCACCGCGAACGGAGCGCTGCATCTCGGTAACTTCTTCAGGGCGTTCATCCACTAAGAGAACAATCAAGATGGCATCAGGGTTATTAGCAGAGATGGCATGCGCGATGTGCTGCATCATGACTGTCTTGCCAGATTTAGGTGAGGACACAATCAAACCACGTTGGCCAAAGCCGATCGGGGAAATCATATCGATGATGCGACCCGTGAGGTTTTCTTCTGCCTTGATATCGCGCTCTAACAAAATCGTACGGTTAGGGTGCAGTGGGGTTAAGTTCTCAAACATGATGCGGTTCTTGAGGGCTTCTGGAGCCAAACCGTTAATCTTGTCGACTTTCACTAAAGCAAAGTAACGCTCGCCATCTTTTGGTGTCCGTACTTCACCTTCAACGCTGTCACCGGTGTGCAGGTTAAAGCGGCGGATCTGTGCGGGGGAGATGTAAATATCATCTGGAGAAGCCATGTAAGAGGCTTCAGGAGAGCGTAAGAAACCAAAGCCATCTGGTAACACCTCTAAAGTGCCGTCACCAAAAACCATTTCACCGGCTTTAGCGCGTTTCTTCAAAATGGCAAACATCAATTCTTGTTTGCGCATCCGTTGGGTATTTTCAATCTCCAAGCTAGCTGCCATTTCGAGCAGGGCGGATACGTGGAGGACTTTGAGTTCAGTTAATTGCATGTGGTTCTCTGGTGTTGATAAAGAAAAAAGGGATTAGATCAATTGGTTTTGGGGTATCGCTACGCTGATGAAAATCAAGCAGATGTAGAAAAACAGAATTTGGGAGATTTACTTAAAAGATGGGGGGGTAATTGCTGGAAATGAGCACTTTGCTTTGTAAGGGCGAGGCGCTGAACTACTGTTAAACGCAATACTACACTAAAAAACGGGTCTGGCAAGTAAGGGAAGTAGGTAAAAACCACAGGCTCAGCTAGTGAACCCGTGGTGTGGGACTATTTACAGATGACTATCAAT
>Ga0194037_1000617_pt1 | contig 27344 bp, 35 predicted proteins | sample JunL306m_MetaG_FD_148653 | JGI IMG/M metagenome (GOLD analysis project Ga0194037, IMG submission 148653) | Anoxic zone freshwater microbial communities from boreal shield lake in IISD Experimental Lakes Area, Ontario, Canada - Jun2016-L304-6m | ecosystem: Environmental > Aquatic > Freshwater >...
ATATTACAAACTGTTAATATCCATTCTGCAAATTCACAAGCATATTTATCTTTTAATCTCATAAGTTATTTCTTTTTCAATTGTTCAATAAACCATTTAGTGTGAGTTTCTGCATAACCAACAGAATTTACTATATCACATTCTTTTTTTATAAACTCATAAAAAGCTATTAAATCATTTTTAGTAAAAAGTTCCTCACTATAACTTCTTTCTTGTTGCCATTTAGCACCAAATTTTGCAGCTTTATAAAGAGTACAGTTCTTAACATCTTTCTTTCTAAAAAATAACTCAGTAGCTTCTTCAAGAGTAGTTTCTTGTTTAGGTTCTTCTAAATACCACTTATCAAACCTACAATCATACATAACATTATTGCATTTAGGACAACAATATTGGTCATAGTCTGTATCTTGTTCATTTTTCATTTCATTAAATAGCCCTAACCAATGACACTCTGTGCATTTATATTTTTTAGGTTCTTCTTTTGGCTTTTCCATATTATAAATCTTTTAATGTTTCTAAATATTTTTTGTTAGCATCTTTTTCATTATCAAACAAACCTAAGTATTTTGTCTTACCTTCTATTGTTATTTGAGAAATCCATTTTTTAGCATTTTTACTCCAAGAAACTCCAACATAAGTAGAAGTAGAATCTTTTATGCTTCTTGATACATTTTCTCTATGTCCAATAAGTCTTAAATTTTCTACGCTGTTATCTGTTTTAATTTCATTTATGTGGTCAACTACTACATTATGTGTTCCATCAGGAATATGATTTAAAAAACAAATAGCAACTAAACTATGAACTTTAAATATCTTTCTATCTGAATTTTTACAAAGTATAACTTGATAATATCCATTTGTACTTGTAGAGAATTTTAACAACTTTTCTTTTAACAATGTAGGAGCATCATTTTTACCTAAAATAGTCCTTGATAATGATTTTACATTCCCAAGATTACTTACTTGATAGTAACCCTCAAAATCAGGAATATCTTTCCATACTTCAAGGTTTGGAATGATGATTTTGTATTTTTGACCTCCAATTCCATTTTTATAATACAAATCTAAATCTGCTATTGTTGTAACTTCAACCTCCTCACAACTTGAATTCTTAACAAACCATTTTAAGAACTCATCATCAATAGCTTGTACACCATCTTTGATAAGTTGGTCATCTGTTGTTAGGATGATTTTTTTATAATATGGAAAATTTGGTAAGTTAGGATTAACTCTTAAATATTTATATGCTACAGCTTGATTTGCATCATTATCAAATACCCAATCTCCTTCTTTAATTTCTTCATCATTAGTGATGTAGATGTTTTGGTTTTTACATAAGCCTTGACCTTTACCAAATACACCATTAGGATATAAATCTAATTTACTTGTTATATGTAACCTACTTGGTTTATCTGTTGCTAATATGTGTATTTTTTTCATTTGTTTATGTGTTTTAAATAAATCCAATGTACTATTGATTCTGTTTCTTTACCTTCTAATCCAGCTTCTACAAAATCTGCTTGTTTAAAACCAGCTTCAAATGCTTGTCTCATTAGTTCTAATGTTTGTTTCTCTGTGTGATTGTTCTTCTTCTTTGGTTTAGCTTTACATTTCTCACAATACAACTCTTTAGTTGCAGGACCTGTAGATATAATAGTTCTACATATATTACAGATCATTCCTCCCATTCCTGAATTAAACTTGTAAATTGGTTCCATAATTTATTTATTTACAGGTTTAGGTGTACACACATGTCCATCACTCCATTTGATTCCTGGAGGTGGTGTTGTTTCTGGTGAGCTGTATTTTGTACCACACTCACTACATTCAAATCTATTCATAATATCTAATTTATTAGTTTAAAGAATAAGGGCTCCACTACAGAGCCCTTTAATTCCCCTCCTTAATAACCCAACTGTTGAAGTTGGTCTATATTGGCTTCTACAATATACACACCATGTGCTATTGTACATGAGAATGCTATACACATAGCAAACGCTAATTGTCTGAACTGATAAAACTCAGTTGGTAATAATTTAATTGTTTTCATTGTTATTTAGTTATTAAGGATTAATACAAAATAAAAAAGGCTACCATTTCTGATAGCCTTATTGTTGAGGTTGGCACTAGTAAAACTCAAACCATAAAGTACTCAACTCCTTCTTTGCGTAGATAGGACTTAACATTCGTGATGTGCAAACTACCCAATGTCTGTTACTTAAGTTATGCTTCAAGTAACTGCTATTGTTAACTGATTGATAATCAGTCTAGTGGACTAGGGGAGATTCGAACTCCCGTGTTGCTTACTTCAAAAATACAATTTTATACAGCTTATTTAGGGTCAAGCTTAGCTTAACGTTCCCACCACTCTATTTAATCTAATAGAGAAATCTTGGTAATTTAGGCTGCTAAACCAACTACTACATCCTCATTCAATAATGAGAATACTTTGTTCATATTAGCTTCGATTTGTGCGTTTGCTCCTAGAGCCACTACACGACTTGTGTTTTTGCCATTTAAAATAATTCACCTTAGTTTACAGTTATCTCTCTGGCTGAATTGTATAATCTATAATAACCAGTCAATTCCAGTCTAGCCCATTTCCCTCATGTGAGGGCATTTATCAATTGTTGTGTTGTTGACCAATGATCAACTATTATCTTTTGTATCACTCTAGTGAGTTTTAAACTGACTACAATGATATGAAACATAAATGTATAATATAGGTAAGTTCAATGATACGCAACACATACATTGACTATTTAAACTGCTATGTGGCGTTTATAGTCCCCAGTGATTATACAAAATCCCTGCAAATATAATTCACAGGGATAAATAAAACAAACAAATAACCAATTATATTTTAATTTCTTGTTCTCCTACACCCTCTGTGTAGCTATAGATCTTCTCTTCTTCTGTCACCTTAATCTGTTTACCACCTGTAGCAAGACATAAATCTCTCAATTCATCATTGAATTGCATTAATGATATTGCATTCACCTTATAAGGAAATGCATCTACACCAATATGATCTTGTCCATCATTGATAATTAAGATTTCTGGTTTCTCTTCTGCTAAATCTACTTTAAGATTACATAGTTTGTGATCAGCTATCTCTTCAGCAATTCTTTCAACCATATCACCAACAGCTGTTTGTCCACCATTAGGCTCATTAGAAAATGTTTGCCAAAAGTTTATGACATCTTCTCTATTAGTAATGTGTTGAAACTCTAATTGATTTGGATTATGTACAAAATAACTAAAGAACACTTCAGCTTCACCTCTCATCACATACTTAAACCTGTCGATTAATATAGCATTTACCCAGATTTGTTTCTGTTCTTCATGCATACTACCAGAGAAATCTAGTATAATGATAATCTTTTGAATCTGTTCTTTTCTATCAACTGGGACATTTACTGTCAAATCTTTAGTTAAGAACTTAGTTCTGAAATTGGGAAACATCTTCTGATATAGATCCATCATGTGCATTTGAGCATAATCTCTCATGATCATCTTAGAATATTGATCAGAATTAGCCACTATCTTTTCAGATATTTCCTTTTCCACCTTGAACTCATTACCAAATTTACCTACAAGAGATAGATGATTCATAATCTCCATCTTTTTATCTCTACTAAGTTCATTTAGTTCTAATTGTTCATTGATGTTAGGATCAGTGTACAAGCTTCTATCAAAATCTAATGCTTTATTCATATCTGGAGTATCATCTTCATCTCTTACACCATCTTCATCTTCATTCTTGTTCTGCAATTGCAAATATATAGCAACAGCTTGTTCAAGAGGTGTGAATCCAGGAATATATTGATTGTAAATAGAATCAAATAAGTCTTTCTTTCTAGAATACTCAGCTCTATCTTCATCATTAAGAGAATCAACATCTTTAAACTTATCAGCTAAATACTCAGTGTCTTCAATCATCTTGAAATAGCATATACGTGCTAATTCCTTGATCATATCAATACTCTCTTGCTTCTTAACATATCTAAGCTTCTTCTTGATCTCTTTAGATGTTGGTGTGATGTAGTTAACTGGATCTTTAACAAACAAATTACTATCATCATCTTCAAAGTCTACAACAAATGAATAGTTGGACCAAGAACTTCTTGACCAACCACCACCACCATATTTACTCTTCCAACCTCCACTAGCTTTTTTAGGAGCTTGGTAGGTTGGAGTATAATAACTATCATAATAGTCATCATCATTTGCCCATATGCTTGCCATTATATGAATGAAGCTATTTGAACGTTCTTAACAAACTTATCATTAGCTGCTGTAGCAGCTTTCACTAATTGTGAATGCATTTGTGCAATATCATCACTAACTGTTAAGCCTTTGATGTCTTTAATTTGTTTACCAAGATCAGTGATTGCATCTCTATACATCTTCTCATCTTCTTTAGATACTAATGGTAAATGTATAAGAGTTTCAATGCTATAGGTAATAGCTGCAGATAAGTCTCTGAACTTAATAGTAGCTTCAAACTTCTTAATCACTTCAGCAATCAATGATGGTTTCTTTGCAAACTCTGCAATAAACCCTAATGATTCAGGACCACATTGATCATACACTTGATATGCTGTAACAGCCACACGAGGTGAAATGGTTACACCATTCTTAGCATACTCTTGTAATAGATAAGGAATCACTGGATCCACATTATCTACACCAAACTTACTCTCAAGTAATCTGTTATAAGATATTTCTGTATAGTTATCCCAGATAACATTCAATTCAAGAGGAAATCTTTCCATCAATGCTTTCAATGACATGTTCTTAGAGAATTCATCACGAGTTCTATTTGTACAACAAATGATGAACTTAGTGCTTATAGGAAATATCTGTGTACCATTTCTAAATACACCTGATGATAGAATATCCTTTAATTGCTCCAAGATGAAATCTGGTGCATCAAACAACTCTTCGAACACTACATATTCATTATTCATAAATGAATTCTCTACAAGATATTCTATTTTACCTGTTGTTTCAAATGTAGGTATATCTAATCCACCAAACAATCTGTCTGTTGTCATACCTGTACCCATTGTAATAACATAAGGTGTGATACCTTTAGCTTGTAGGAAATCTAATGTCATTTCTGATTTACCATGTCCACCTGGACCATACAATACAACATTCTTTGATGTAGAGAATCCTACGTTTAAAATGCTTGCTGTTTTGTCCATAAATACGAACTTCTCTGTACTTGCTGCTTTCTTTGTTGTTGCTTTCATTGTTTTTTTATTTATTAAGGAATTTTGATTATTTAATTTAATTTGTTCTAATACTTGCTCTATTGGTATTATTTCTTCTTCTTTAAGTACACAATCATTTGCTTCGAATATCCAACCTTGATGATGAAAGTCTGAATTTGATTCAATGTTTTTGATAAATTTATCAAGAACATCTTCTCCCATATATCCATTCATTGATCCTGATTCACACCATCTATCTGGTACATCATATTCATCATTCCAATAACCTGTAGCTTTAAACTCTTCTTCTGTCTTTATTCTATATTTACTCATAGCTTTAATATAAAAAGAGAGCCATTACAGCTCTCTTATTAGTTTATTTAGTCATCATCACCATCACCATTTCTTCTTCTTTGCTCTTCAGCTAACTTATCAAGAAACTCTTTAAGTTCTGGTGGTAATGAATCACCATCAATTGGTTCATCTTCACTCTGTCCTTTTGTAAGATTATCAAGCATCTTTTTGATATTATCTGGAAGATCATCAGCATCTAATTGTATAGATTTAACTGATGATTTCAGATTTTTCAACTTTTGCTCTAATTTCTCTCCAAATCTATCTATTTTATCTTGTAGATACATTGATGATAAAACTACCAATTGAGAATAACTAAACTCATTAGCACATGTTTCTACTAATTGACTTGGTGATGAATTTTCTCTAATATTTTTATCATCATCAAATATAAAATCTTTTAGTATAGTTGATACTTGTGTACCAAGATCATCTAAATAAGAATCTTCTACACCTATTGCTTTAGCAAGTTTCTTCTGACCGTGATCAAAGGTGAATATTCCACCTGATTTTGTTGCATTCATGTTATTAAGGATTTAATTGATTACTGTTCTATTGTTTGTCTAACGTCTATTGTTCTTTCTCTTACAATTCCATTTCTGAAATTATATATCACTTCAATGATCAACCTCTTAGCTTTGATTCCTCTAAATCTATCTGTTGATGCTACCAATGTACCTTTACTCACTCTAGCTCTCATAATAAGCTAATAAGTGATACTATGATATTAAATGCTATTAATGAATATAAAGATATTACAAGAATCTTATTCTCTTTCTTATAGATAGTGATTAATCTATCAGCTACATCTAATCTTGAATCTTTTAGCTTCATAAGATCATCAGCTATTCTAATTGCTTTTTGTTGCATTTCTATTAACTCATTCATTGAGTGTAATGCATCTTCCATACTTCTTTCTTTTGCCATTGTTATTTGATTTAATTGATTATTTCTTTGCTATCATCATACCAATTATCATTGGCACTGTAAAAGGGCTAAATATAAATACTATATAAGCTCTTTTTGTAACTTCGTCTAATGTAGAATATTCTTCTAACATCATTCCTGCCATAACTAAGTATGACAGGAATATGTATAACATCATCATAGTCCTATCATTTCATCAAAGCAACTCTCTAACAAGAATGTTAAATGTTGTCTTTCGTGATACAATACATCTAATTGTTCCTCAAGCTCATGAATGTTTGTGTCATCATGTGCATCTCTAAGACTATCTATACAATGTATTTCATTTGTAATAGTCTGTAATCTCTGTTCAATTTGTTCTGTTATCATAATTAATAGTTGTTAAGTTTTTCTTCAAGATCACATGCTACAATAACACTTGGTATCCAACCAAATATTCCCATACACATTAATGTTCCCATATTTATGTAACAATCACGTAAGGATAGATCAGATAAGAAATATCCAATAAGACTCATAAGAGTCCATGTACCAATAGCTGTAAATATAACAGCTAACATAATTTTTGTTGATTTCATAATTATTAAGGATTAACGTTAAAATGAATTCTTTTAGGAAATTTGTTATCAAATACAAACTTTGTTACATCACACAACCAAACAGGTGTAAAACCTAAATGATATATACATCCATTTGGTGGTGTTTGAATAATTCTCTTCAGTGTAGTATATCCATAAGGACATTCTTTATCTGTTGACAGTGATAAACTCACTGTAGTTCCATTGTTTGATAGATGATCTAATAATGTATCAGCTCCTCCTACCATTTGTAATGCTGCTTTTGTTCCTTCCCAAGTTGGTAATACTATATACCAATTGCCTTGTTCTTTGTTAAATGTGTAATCGTTCATTGTTATTTTATTTGTTTTTTAAATATTCTTCTATTTCTTCTGTAAGTTGTTCTATGTAGAACATATGACTATCAGCTTCTCTATTAGATAAGTATTTAATACTACTTAAATAGATTGAGTTATAATCAATTGGAAAAGTTGATGATCCAAATGAAGGATGTGGATGTGCTATAACAATTCCTTCACTACCAAATCCTAATGATGTACATTTATATATTGTTCCATGTTTATCTGAAAATACATACACCATATCATTTACTGTCTTATTCTTTCTTAAATCTATTGCCATTCTTGTTTGTTATTAAGGAGTTAATGTTATATTTTATTTTGACCAAATATATCAAAATCTTGTGCTTCCATATCAGCATTTATATCATCAATGTATTTGATTTCTTGAAACAATGCTTCAATATCTTTAGCTGTTTCTTCAGAAGCATATTGTTCTAATGATATAATAATATTCAGAGCTCTGTCTAAATACTCATTTAATTGAGTTATGTCCATATTCTATTTGTTATTAAGGAATTAATAGTTAAAATAATAATCTCTCATAGTCCGCTAGATGTGTTAGTAGGAATGTTCCATACTATGAGAGAATATTAAAATCATTGTTATCAAAAGCGTGCTTTACAGGATGTCGCTTTTAGCCTGACAAAATATAACAATGAATATAGTTAAGGTTAGACTTCTCTGCGAGCTTACCATGTACTCTTTCAACATATGCTGGCGGTCCATCTCTTTATAACTATTTATTGTAAATCAACTATAGCATGTGTTATATCCTTTAATGCTCTTCTAAACTACACCAATCATCTGTTGGTAGTTGATTATTCATACATTCTTAGGAGTGTATAATATACTCAGGATATGTATGTTTATTTAAAAGGGCCCGTAGAAGAGCCCATTATTATTATTATCTAACTTCTATTTCTTGTAATATATAAAAAGATTTAGTTCCTAATGATATACAAGCTTTACTTTCTATATATTTACTAAAGTCTTGAGACCATTTAGTTATAACAAATAAGTTTCCTGTTTCTTTATCTTTACATAAGTAGTTCATAATGCTATATATATTATTTATGTTGATTAGTTTTGTTGTTGTTTGATTTAGTGTGTTATTAGTGTGTATGTCTCCACTACTACCAATAAACACACACAAAAAGTTTTTTTCTCCCTCGTAAAAAGTTTTATTTATCTATATATATAGGAGTGAAAACTAATTGTGTGTGATTTTGTGTTATATATGTGTATAATCATATATGAGGAACCAATAGTGCTTAAAGCACTATCAATTCTTCATCAGTAACTTCCACTTTAATAACATGTTTAATACTAAGCTTAGCAGTATCATGCCAAATAACTTCAGCTTGTTCATTGTGAATAGAATAGTTTCCCTTATCATCTTTAGATAATGGATAATCTAACAATGCACCTAATGATATTTGTTTACTCTTAAGCAATACACTTAATGCAGGACTAACAAATCCATCATACACAATACCTGTCTTCGCATCTTTCAATGCAAGCTTAACACCAACATTCATTGGTTGTGCTAAATTCTCTTTGGTAGTACCAATGTTTAATCCTTTTCCAACTAAATCTTTTAATACTCCTACTTTAGTAAATGTTCTTAAATCTGACATGTTTCTGTTTTTTAATTCGACGTTTAGTTTAATGGGGGATATCCCCAACCGTCAAAAAATAGGTGGGGTGGTGAGTTGGGATGGGTCTCTCCCAGCACATACACAATAGGTTTCTAAAATTTTGAAAAAAAAAATAAAAAAAATTTGGAGGGTATGATTTTTTTGTTATACCTTTGGGGTGGTGGTTGGGCGAGGTTATCTAATACACTTCTATAGATAAAAAAGTTCATAATATAGCATTGGAATAAATATTTTTATCTATTATGTCTTTTATATGTTTTTATTATATATCTTTGTCATGTGATTATAAACTACATTATGGAACCAATGATTATACAAAAACTTAAGAAGGAAGTATATACAGATATTCAATTAGCTGAGAAATACTACAGTATTCTATCTGCTATTAACAATCTACATCTTACAGAAAGAGAGATTCAATTGATATCCTTTACAGCTATTAAAGGGAACATTACATATGCTAATGTTAGAGAAGAATTCTGCAGAACATATAATAGTACATCTCCTTCTATTAATAACATCATCTCCAAGTTAAAGAGAATAGGAATATTCATTAAGGAGAATGGTAAGGTGAAGATTAACCCAGTTATTGTGATTGATTTCACAAAGAATATAACATTAGATATAAAACTAGTACATGGAGAAGCCAACATCAATGTCGATAAAGGAGTGGATAATAAAGAGGATGTCCATTAACATGGTGATATCAGAGAAGGTGATTGATCAAGTGATAACACACCAATTTGATAGTGCAAACGATGCTCTTAATACAAATGATAGTCTAGAGATCTCTGGGTTTGGTAAGTTTTTGTTTAATACAAAGAAAGCTAATGCACATTATACAAAGCTTTTAAATATGAAGCAGTCATATGATAATATTCTGGCTGATCCAACTACATCAGAAAAGAAGAGACATTCTACAGAGATGAGAATGTTGACAGTGTTAAATGATATCAAAATATTAAAACCAAAAATAAAAGATAATGACATCTAAACTAAACCAAATAGCTGAAGGATGGAAGAACAATCTTACTCCTCAAGCATTCTTAGATAAAAGAGTGATAGAAGTATCAGCTGAAAGAATGGCTATATGTGAAGAATGTGATTTACATTCTAAACATTATACATCAATAAGACCAGATGCACATTGCACTAATTGTGGATGTACATTATCAGCAAAGACTAAATGTTTAACTTGTGAATGTCCATTGAAGAAATGGATGGCTGCAACAATACCAACAGAAGATGTTAAAACTACGTAAAATACCATTGCTTCCTCTTATTGAAATCCTTCAAGATCTATATGATAGTGGAGCAGATTATATTGATTTGTCAGGTGAGCAGAATGATGGTGATGGTGATTCATCAAAAGACATTATACAGATAACAGTGAAACCTGAATACATATTACATGAAGAGGATGCTGAGGATGTTACACAAGAGATAGAATTAGATTACTCTGATGATGATATACCAAGCACTAGTAAAAGGAGTCTTTCTGATGATGACATAAATGATCTTATATGAAGCAGCCAAACTACTATTATCAAATAATACAAACATTAAAACGTTTGAGAAAAGCCCATGCTACATATAATATGGGAAGACATATTTCTACAGCATTAGATGGATCTGAATTATGGGGTGTATCAGACAAAGAACTATTTCTTTCATTACAGATATATGAAGCAAGCTTAGATATGGATATAGATCATATAGATGAAGAAGAAATAGAAGCCATTATAAAAGATGGCATGAATTTAGAGAACACATTGTTCGAAGAGGAGGAAGACTAATAACTAATATAATACCAACTACATTATGAAAGATTTTTTAAAAATTGAATTAGAATCTACAGAAAGTAAATTCTATAATCCTGGAACTATACCAGCATGTAATCCAGAAAATGATTGTAGTGTTATACAAGATTTACTTGGAGAAGAAGATGGATCTTATGATGAATATCTAAGAATCAAAAGAGATGCACTAAGATCAATTGTATATGAAGAAGATAGAATACAAGAACTTATGTTTAAACTAAAAGAACATATGTTAATTATTAAAAACTGTAAAGAAGAAATTGATTCAGCTTTTGCAAAATACATATCAATACAATGGCAGTAAAGAAAACTACATATATAAATACAGAACTTGATTGGGCTGAAGAACAATTATCAAGCTGGAAACAATACGTTGATCTCAATCCCTTACATACATTAGAGGATAGAATCAAATGGAAAGAAACCAAAGCTGGTGGTGCTATGCCTATGGTAATAGCAAGTATTGAAGCACAAGGAAAGTTTGTACAAGAGACAATGAAAAACTATTTAGCTCTCTTAGAACAAGTTGAAAAGCTTAGAGAGAAAGAAGAAGCTAAGGTGGTGCCTGTTAGAGGTGGTGCTGAACTTGGGAGTATGGCAGAAGATTTCTTAAAGGGTAGAAGATAATGGATGGCTTACAAAGTATTGAATATGGAGATTGGTTTATCAATCAAAAGAGAGTTCCATCAAAAGACTCAGAAGAGTATAAAGCGTTCTATGCTTTCCATAAACAATTATGTATTGATGGTTGTACAATGGGAGGAGTTTATATTAACCCTTTTCTATATTGGCATTTAAACTTCTGGAATACAGAGGTGGATATCATTGATGAGCGTGGAAGGATTAATCAGAAATATGCTAATCCATATCTACGTGATAATGAATGGATTATAACAAATGAAATAGATAGAGCACACACGGAAAAGAAAGGCCTAGTAATATTAGGCATTCGTCGTTTAGCTAAGTCAGTAATTGAGAGTTCCTATATAGGTCATGGGGCAACATTCGATGAGAATTCCCAGAACATTATAGCAGGATTGAATGCTCCCGATATAAAGCTTATCACAGATAAGATTGACAAAGGATTAAACTTCTTACCTGAAGCCTGGAGATGGCAGAGAGTGGAAGACAATTGGAAAAACCAAGTTACATTAGGGATCAAGACAAAAGCAGGAGAGAGAATCCCCTTTTCTCAGATCCTTATTCGTAACTTAGATGGTGGTAATAATGAAGAAGCTATCGCAGGTACAAAACCAAGAAGACTTATTATTGATGAGATAGGTAAGGGTAATTTCTTACGTGGTCTTCAGGCTGCTACACCAGGTTTCACCACACCATTTGGTTGGGGATGTTCCCCAATTCTTACAGGTACAGGTGGAGATATGCAAAACTTTATGGATGCAAAAAGCTTAATGTTTGATGTAGCCAATTTTAACTTCCTGGAATACAATAGTGCAAAAGATGATCAAAGAATCCATGGACTATTCATCTCCCATAAATATAGAATGGAAGCTAAAGAAGATTCCACATTAGGAGCCTATCTTGATCAACCAGCAGAATCAGAGTTGCATAATGTAAAGATGCTAGTCTCTAATGAAGAGAAAGCAGATAAGATTACAAATGATAATCTTGAGAGATTAAAGAAAGCTGGTGATAGACTAGCTTATTTAAAAGAGAAGATGTACTACCCACAAGAGGTGGATGATATATTCTTGAATGAGGATACAAACATATTTGATATTGAAGCATCTAAACGTCAGAAAGCCAGGCTATTATCAGTAGAGAGAACAGGAACACCTGTTATTTTATATGATGATGGTAATGGTGTCAAACATGAGTTTACAGATAAACTTCCTATATCAAACTTCCCACTTAAGAATAGTGATAACAAAGAAGCTCCTGTAGTGATATATGAGTTTCCAATTGAAGCTCCTCCATATGGATTATATGTTGCAGGGATTGACCCTTATAGACAAGGTAAATCTGCTTATTCAAGTTCATTAGGATCTGTGTATATATACAAACGTATGCATGCTATATCAGGAGAGAAGTATCAAGATATGTTTGTAGCTAGTTATTGTGCTAGACCAGATAAGAAAGAAACATGGGAAGAACAAGCTAGATATTTAATTAAGTATTATAATGCTAGAGCTCTATGTGAGAATGATGAAATATCCTTTATAGACTATATGATAGCTAAAGGTGATTCACATTACTTAGAGAGACAACCAGATTGGTTAAAAGAAATAGTTCCAAACACTACTGTTAGAAGGGATTTTGGAATACATAGATCTTCTGAGAAAATAAGAGACTTCTTACATGGATGTCTTAAGAAGTATACAGAAGAAGCAATACATATTGAAAAGGATGCTGATGGTAATATCATTTCAGAGATCAAAGGTATGTCTAAGATATTTGATCCTGTATTATTAGAAGAGATGATCCAATATAATGAATCAGGTAACTTTGATAGAATCATTGCAGCAGAGTTAGCAATAGCTTTAGCAATGAAACTAGATCCCATTATGGGAAAAATAGGAGGAGAGCAAGATGTAAGAATACAATCAATGTTCAAAAAGAACAAAAAGAATAAACTGTTTACAGAAAGCAGATCAATGTTTAACACACCAAAAAATAAATTGTTTACATAATGGCAATAATTAGATATACAAAAGATGCTACTATCAGGTATGCATATTTAAACATCTTCCCTGATCAGTTCAAAACAGATAAGGAAAAGCAAGATGAGAGTTGGATCAAGAATACAATGGATTATTTCTCTAACAAAGCATACGCTGAGTATGTAAAGAATAGAGATACATTTGTAAAGAACTATGATCTTATGAAAGGAATTCTTCGTATGGAAGATTTCTATCAAGAACCAGAGGTGAGAAGTTTTACAGATGTTCTTACATCTGATTTAGAACTTCCTGCTTATGTAAAAATGTATTCAATTATTACCACTCCTATCAATGAACTTGTAGGAGAGATATCTAAAAGACCAGATACATTCAGAGTAAAAGCTTTTGATGATGATAGTAAAGCAGAAGAGTTACAATTTAAAACAGATACTCTTCAACAATATGTTATTAGTCAAGTTCAACAACAACTTACTATTAAAGCTGCTATGGCAGGAGAAGAAATTGATCCTGAGCAATTACAGAAGATGACAATGGAACAGGTTAAAGATCAGCTAGATAGCTACACTTCTGTTGCAGAGAAATGGGGAAATCATATTCTTACATGTCAAAAAGCTGAGTTCAATTTGAAAGAAAAGAGTGAGGATGCCTTTAGAGATTTATTGATATCAGCTAGAGAATTCTATCATATATATGAAGACAATTCAAAACTTGGATTCAACATCGAAGTGGCAAATCCAAAGAACACTTGGTTCTTAAGTACACCAGATAGAAAGTGGATATCTGATCCAACAGGTAGAGCACAAGGAGCTTATGCAGCTGGGACAGTTGAAGTGATGGAGCTTTCAGAGATTATTGAAAGTGTACCAGATCTTACAAAAGAAGAGATAGATCACTTACGTAGTTCATTACAAGATTATGGATTGATCAATGTTAGAGAATCAAATCTTGGTAATCCAGATGCTGTTCCAGGACAAGACTCTGTAATGTATGATACATTTGATCCACTTGTTCTACAAACAAGAATGATCATTGAATCAGAGATGAAAGAAAACAATGATGGCTTAAAAGATTTCTTAGGCTTAACTAATAATGTAAGTTCATTTGGATATAAGTATGTGGTTGTTAGAAGCTATTGGATATCTAAAAAGAAAATAGGTAAATTGATTTATATAGATGATATGGGTAATGAGCAATCAACACTTGTAACTGAAGACTATAAATCAGGAATGCACCCTACACAACAATCATTGGAATGGGGATGGATTAACCAATGGTATCAAGGAACTAAGATTGGTCCAGATATTTATCATATCAAACCATTTAAATTATTAAACTATTGTCCTATTATAGGAACAACATATGAGGTGAAGAATACAGAAGCTAAAAGCTTAGTAGATCTTATGAAACCTTTTCAAGTATTATATAATGTATGTATGAACCAATTATACAAACTTCTTGAGAAAGAAGTAGGTAAGGTTCAGTTAATGTCATTAAGACACATTCCTATTCCTAAAGATGGAGATGCACAAGATGCTCTTGATATATGGGAAATGGAAGCTCGTAATAGGGGAGTAGTATTTATTGATGATAGTCCTGAGAATATGAAATCTCCTAGTTCTTTTAATCAATTCCAAGCTCTTGATCTTACACGTACACAAGAGATACAATCTAGATATACATTAGCTCAACAACTTAAAATGGAGTGTTGGGAACTTGTAGGTATGTCTAAACAACGTATGGGGTCTGTTTCTGCCTCTGAAAGTGCAACAGGTACTAACACTGCAATGCAACAGAGTTACTCTCAAACAGAGCCTTTATTTGTGGCTCACGAGTATGTGCTTGGACAGCTGTATCAAGGTATTGTAGATGCTGCATTATATGTAGAAAGTAGTAAACCAGAATCAACTATATCATATATTACAGATGAAGGAGAAGCTGCGTTTGTACAAGTGAATGGAACTGATCTTTCATTACGTGATTTGAAAGTGTTCCTTACTAACAGACCAGAAGATACACAAATGTTTAATGAGCTTAGACAACTTTCTCAAGCTATTATTCAAAATGGTGGCACACTTTATGATGTAATAGAATTATATTCTACCAAGTCTATGAGAGAGATGAAGAAAACATTCAAAGATCTTAGAGATAATCAAATTGCTCAACAAGAACAAGCTTCTCAACAAAAACAACAAGAAATACAAAATCAACAAGAACAAGCTCAAGCACAGATTCAACAAGCTGCTCAACAGCATGAAGCTCAACTTGCTCATGATGATTACCAAAAAGAACTTGATAGAATCAATAAAAAAGAGATTGCAATTATTGCTGCTACAGGATTTGGTAATGTTGCAAGTGAAGATACAAATGCTAATGCAGTTCCTGATGTAATGGAAATCAGTAGGTTAACTCATGATCAAGACAAAGCTACTAAAGAATATAGTTTAAAGGTAGCTGATATGCAATCTAAAAATTACCAATTCAATGACAAGATGGCCATTGAAAAAGATAAAATCAAAGTGGCTAGAGAGAATATGGCAAATGATTTAGCTGTTGCTAAAGAAAATGCTAAAGGACGTAATAACAAAAAAGGTTAAAAAACTTCCCCTCTTTAGAGGGGATAATAATATTAATGCTATATTATCAAGAAAATTGGGTCATATTGACTCATAACCCTTTGATATTAGAAACTCTTATTATACTTTTACATAAATAAACCAAACATAAATACAACTACATATGGCTGATAATGAAACTATGGATAATTTTAGTATCCAAGGTACTATGGAAATGGGGATGGGTAATCAAGAATTATTGAATGACTTATTTTCCCCTGAAACAGCATCCTCTGATCCAGATGATGTTACTGCAATTATCAAAGATGCTGAAGCTCCTGCTGCACCAGTTGCACCAGAAGTAAAAAAAGGTAAGGATATAGTTCCTCCTAAGAGTGTCGATGGTAAAACAGATGATGAGAAACTTGATGGACAATCAATGATCTCTGACTTCTTAAGTGATAGTGATGATGAAGATGATGATACACCTACTCCAGTATCAAAACCTGCAAAAACTGCAAGTGTTGATAATGATGATGACAGTGATGATTCAGATGAACCACAAGGAACACAATTTACTGCTCTTGCAAATGATCTTTATAAATTAGGTGTATTTACATCTGATGATGGTGAGGAAGATGAAACAGTAAACACTGCGGAAGATTTCTTAGAAAAGTTTAACAATGAAAAGAAAAAAGGTGCTACAGAATTAGTTCAAAATTTCATAGGGCAATTTGGTGAAGACTACCAAGAAGCTTTTGATGCCATATTTGTAAAAGGAGTTAATCCAAAAGATTACTTTGGTACTTATAATCAAGTAGTTAATTTCGCTGAGATGGATCTTTCTGATGAAGACAATCAAGTGAGAATAATGAAACAAGCTTTAACTGATCAAGGATTTGAACCTGATGATATTGAAACAGATATCGAAAGACTTAAAAACTATGGTGATCTAGAAAGCGTGGCAACTAAACATCACAAGGTGTTGGTTAAAAAAGAAGCAGCTAAGTTACAACAAATGGAAGCTGCCTCTCAACAAGAGTTACAACAAAAACAAGTTGTAAAAAATCAGTACATACATAATGTACAATCCATCTTAAATGATAAGGTGAAAGCAAAAGAGTTTGATGGGATTCCTATCAATCCAAAATTAGCAACAGAACTACAAGACTTCTTATTAGTTGATAAGTGGAAAACTCCATCAGGAGAAACCTTAACTGATTTTGATCGTGCTATATTGGATATGAAAAAACCAGAGAATCATGAAATGAAAGTAAAGGTTGGACTTATTCTTAAAATGTTAGAAAAAGATCCTACATTATCAACTATACAAAGAACAGGCGTTACAAAGAAATCTAACGAACTGTTTGGAGAAGTTGCAAGACAAGTATCAAAGGCTAAAACGCCTGGAGCTACTAGTACTAGTAGTGCTAATTCAAAATCATGGTTCTTATAACAAAACAATAAATAATTAACAAAAACGAATAACAATGGCAATTCAAACAATTCCTGGGTTAACTGGTTTTACTTATGCTCGTGTAGCGTCTATGGACAAACGTGCAGTAGGGAAACTAACAGACTCTAACCACTTAGAGAGTTTTCACTCTACTGAGCCTGCAGACTATGATAAAAAAATCATCAGTCTTTATACACAGAGCTCACTTTACAGTAATGACTTCTTAGACATGATCAACAAAAGCACACCTTATTATATTGATAATAATAGTGATGCATGGAAATGGCAAGTAGCAGTTCCTTACAAATTCCCAAAAATTATTGACATCCCTTCTTCCACACAAGACTTAATTGATCTTGGTAAAACAGGTATTGATGGTCAAGAATTTCAATTAGTATTAGATACTAATGAGTTTTCTAAAAATGCTATCATCTCTGTAGGTACACGTCAATATGGTCCACGTTTCTACGTGATCAAAGATCCATTACCTTGGAACATGGGTTACTTATATTCATTTACATTAGTAACTGATAACCCACAAGTTGATTTTGTTAATCCTGTATTCTTGCAATATGGTGTTGAATTAGAATTAGTTGATGCAGCTATCGGTGAGTTTGATCAAGACTTATTAGGTCTTCCAAGATTAGGTGAGCAAATTACAATGTTTGAATCTTTAGGTTCTGCATATGGATATGAGCACAAAATCACAGAATGGGCTGATGACAAAATGATGAGAGATGCTTCTGGTAAACCATTAGACATCTTGGTATATGCTCCACAAAGACGTAACCAATTACCACTTACACGTAATGATGTTAAATGGGAACCGTTCATTGAATTCTGGATGCGTAAATCTATGATTGAATTGAAAGTTAAACGTATGATCTGGGCTAAACCAGGTACAGTTAAATCTGGTGGTGGTAAGCAAGAATTGAAACGTACTTCAGCTGGTGTATATCACAGAATGCGTAACAATGGAAACTTGGTACAATATAACAGAGGTGAATTCTCTGCTAACTTAATCCGTTCTGTATTTGGAGATTTATTCTACAGAAGAGTGGATGTGAAAGATAGAAGTGTTAAGATGTATACTAATGAAGCTGGATTCGATGTATTCCAACAAGCTTTGAAAACAGATGCATTAAATTCAGGTCTTACTTTCATGGCTGATTCTGGAAACAGATACATGCAAGGTGAAGGACAACATATCACTTACAACTTTGCATTTGATGCAATGGTAACTCGTGAGACTGGTAGAGTTGAATTGATTCACTTAAAAGAATTAGATTTACCACAATCTAACTTAGAGTTTGGACAAAACAAAAAATCTACTCCAGTATTTATGGTGTTTGATGTTTCTCCAATGTCTGATGGTTCAATGGTAAACAACATTAGAGAAGTACGTATGAAAGGTGCTCCTTCTATGACATGGGGTTATATTGATGGAACTCGTCATCACTTAGGTTTTGCTAAATCTCAAGGTATGTCAAGTGCTAACAAATTCCCTGGATACGAAATCTGGATGAAAGACAGATGTGATGTATTTATTGAAGATTTATCTAGAACTGTGTTGATTGAGGAAATGCCACAATTCTAAAAATAAACAGTAGTTACTACGCTACCCACAAGAACAGCGTCCCAGAGTAACTCGTTTTTTCCGAGAAGAATCCCCTCACCTCCTCTCCCTCCTCGAGGGGAAGCTTCTCAAATAGAGTGTTTGAAATAGATAGTATCTAGGTTCAGGTTCCTTCGGTGGGACCACTCTACAAATTGCGATTTAGTGTAACTGGTTAGCACATTGGGCTCATAACCCAGAAGCGAGGTTCGAGTCCTCAATTCGCTACAAATTAAAACCAATTTTTTAAATTAACTACATATGGGTAAGACAGGCAAAATTTCTACTATTAAGAGAGACTATTCAAATAGTGCTCAACTTCAAACAATGGATAGTGGACTATCACAAAAAGGAATGACAAGAATCCCTGGAACAGGAGTATTCAAATATCCTTATAAAGAATTAGATGGAAAGTACAGAACAGGATTAGATGAGAATGCTACGTACATTAAAAGAATCCAAGATCCTTTAGAAAAAGAATTAGAGATTGAAAGAGTGAGAGCTCTTAAAATTAAACTTGAGAATGAAATAGGTGATATTGATTTAGGACCTCGTTCACAATTTTGGAACTATGGTTTATCAACTTCTACAGATGATCAGACACACGTACAAGTGGTTAAATTATTAGATGGTGATAACTATTTTGATTTATCAAATGCTTTTCAAGAAATAGCTTTTTCATGGTTAAGAGTTCATCCTACTATTGCAAGTTCATATCAAGCTTGGGAAAGAGGAGAATATGCAGCTGATACACAATTTTATGTTGTGGATGATGAAATTGAAAACGCAGTGATCTATAAGAAAAAGCAATTGATTAATAAAGCAATTGTTAAATTTGATTCTATGACTCCTGAGAAGAAGAAAAAAGTTGCAAGACTTTTAGGTCTTCCAGTAACAGAAGAAACAAAAGAAGAAGTTGTATATAACTTAGTAGATAATTTATTGAAACAAACAGAATTTAAGAATGGTAAACATTCAGGATTAAGTCCAGTTGAAGTGTTCAATAGATTTGCAGATATGAAAGAAGCTTTACTCCATATAAAAGATTTAGTAAAACAAGCTGTAGCTCACTCAATATATAGAATCAAACCTAATGGTAAGATTTATGAAGGAGAGTATGAGATAGCTAAAGATGAAGATGATTTAATTAAATTCCTAGCTGATGATGATAACCAAGATGAGTTATTAACATTAGAAGGTAAATTGAAAACTAAAAAACTAGCTGCTGTATAAGTAGCTAGTTTTAAAAATATAAAAGCATATGATAACGTATGTAGTTATTAATTCAGGAAATAAAGTAAGAGAATGTTTCTTAGATGATAAAAAAGTAAATATAAAAAATGTAACACCAGTGGCTACATTAAATGAAAAAACTAATAAAATTATCTGGCTTGATGAAACATTTAAAAATAAAGAAATTAATACTCCTGTAATTGCTATTAATTTCAATAAAAAAATAACAGTAGATGACCCAAAAGGTATTTTTTGTATAGGGCATTTAAATAAATAAAAGCATATGATACCAGTAGATAGTTTATTATACAAGATCGATCAGAAACTAAATAAACTATCAACTAATGAGCACCAAATGATTCAATTAGAAGACAAAATCTTAGCTTTGAATGAAGCTCAGATTAAGTTGATAAAACAAAAGGTTGATGGAATTAGTGTTGCTAATGGATTAGGAATGGATTCATTTAAAAAACGTTATGAAGACTTACAAAGTCTTGTAATGAATTATAATCACCAACCTTTAACATTAACATTAAAGGATGCTGATTTAAACCAATGGGCTGCTAACATTCATTTACTTGAACCTAAGTATATGTTTTATGTTGATAGTTATGCATTAGCTGATAAAGGAAGATGTAAAGATAGAAAGATATGGATCAATAGAGACCTTGCAAAACATGGTGATCTTCAATTCATATTAAACAATGATCATTACAAACCTTCATTTGAATACCAAGAAACATTTAATTTCTTAGCCTCAGATGAAATAAGTATATTCACAGATGGTACTTTTACCCCTAAGAATATACAGATAATGTACATGAGATATCCAGTGTATATAAATAAGACAGGATATATTATGTTAGATGGTTTACCATCTTATGATGCTGATTGTGAATTAGAAACATATCTAGAAGATGAACTTTTAGATCTTACAGTTCAGAATCTAGCAATGTATACAGAGAATCAATCTGCTGTTCAAAATGCAGCATATAGGATTCAAACAAACGAATAAATTTTATTAACATTTAAATAAATAAAAATGGCTGATTTTTCATTAACCACGCTCTTCGTGGTTCCAGTAGGGCAAGCTGCACTCCCTAGCTCTGGCTCAACACAAAACTTGACTGCAGGACAAGTTGGGATTTTTAATAATGTGTATGCAACAGTTACTGCTGGTACAATTGCTAGCTTTCCTTATTTCTACGTTGCTCAAGGTAGAACAAACACTTATTTGCAAGGATCTAAAAGATCTGACAGAATTTCTGGTATTAACAATTCTGCTTACGGTACTAACGTAACTGAATGGTATAAAGTATCAGGATGCCCAACAGCTGCTAATCAAATTACTGATGTATCTGATTTCACTGTACAATGTGGAGAAGTTATCACGTTAACTTTACGTGCTCACTCTTCTTATATTGATACATTGTATTTCAATGGTTTCACTCGTTCAGTAACTATTCAAGCTCCTTGTTGTAACTGTTCAGATAATCCATGTGATAGTGTAGATCCTTCTATCATTATCGATGAATTAATTTATCAATTAAACTTGAAAGCTCCAGGAAACAACCCTGACAACATTTCTTTCTCTACATTCTATACATTTGAAAATGTAGGTGGAACTATTTTACGTATTACAGGAAAACCATTGACTATCTATGGACAACCTTGTGATGTAGCTGCATTCCCTTTTGAATATGACAGAATGTCTTTCAGAACGTTTGTATATGCTGGTCCAGCTACTACTGCTGACTTTATTGTTGCAGATGCTTGTAACTTTGTTGCACAACCTATTATCACACAACGTGCTTCTTATGCTACAGGACAAACTGCAGAAATTGCTCAATTAGAGAAAAACTTCTACAGCTACCAAGCTGGTTACTTGAAACACCTTTACAGAATGAACGGTTACAATGAGAACTTCGAGTCTTGGGTAGCTGGTGGTGTTACTTATGATACATATTATATTAAATTCAATGAGTTTGATAAATCTGCATATCAATGGGGTGATTACATTATGGAAGATTCAACAGTGATCATTGCTGCTCCAAATGCTGCTTCACAAACAGGTGGTGCTACAATTGCTGCAGATATCGAAGCTGTATTAGTTGCTGCTTTAGGAATTGTAATAGATAACAATGCTTGTATTACAACTACAACTACTACATCTAGTGCACCTGCATCTACTACTACTACAACTTCTACTCTTATCCCTTAAGACTAAGAAGAAGTAATAAATATTATTAAATAACCTATGCCAGGGGAAAGAGGATATACACTCATATTCCTCTGGCATATTTATTAAAAAAACATGGCAAACTTACAATTAGATATATTAGTAGTCCCTACTTATAGTGTACTTACAATTGGTGTTACAGATGCTTCTGTATATCCTACCAATCCTCCAGTGGTATCAGCACCAACTATTGAGATTGAAATACCAGGATTTGGAACAACAATGTTACCTTTTGTTCCTAATGAAATCAATGTATTTACATCATCTAATTTAGGGATAACCGATGTTGGTTGTAATCAACCACTTCCTGATGGAGTGTATAGATTTAAATATTCTGTAGCTCCTGCATATGCAAATTATGTAGAGAAATCAATATTACGTGTTGACAGGCTTCAAGAGAAGTTTGACAATGCTTTTCTTCAATTAGATATGATGGTGTGCGATAGGGCCCTTAAAACGCAATCTAGCGTAACATTAAATACAATTAACTTCTTTATTCAAGGAGCTATCGCAGCAGCTAATAACTGTGCAGAATTTGAATCAAATACATTATATGCTCAGGCAGATAATATGTTAAACAGTTTTCTTAAATCCAACTGTGGTTGTTCTGGTAACAACTACCAAATAAACTTTTATTAATTATGGCACAATGTTCAAGCTGTGGAGCGAATGTAGGGTGCGGTTGTCAATTGACAAACGGAGTGTGTGCAGCATGTGCTGCTAAGGTAAATAAATAAAATTGATATTATGTTATCACCAAGACTAACTAATTGCCCTGAGTGTGCAAACATTCCTTCTTTACTTAAAAAAATAGATTGCAAGTTAGCAGAGCTTGGTAATAGTTTGTATAACAACATTTCATATATGTTGAATCAACCTATACCTGCTGGTGATATTCTTCAATTAATAGCATATAAAAGGATACTAACTTATAAGTATTGTAATCCTAACTATGCATATTATTACTCTGTAGCTATGATAGCTAGCAGAGTTATACGTATTACAGCAGGTTGTGTTAGTAGATGTAACACACCAGAGCCTTGTATAGAGGTTCCTTGTAACATTACTATTGTACAAAATCCAACAACTACAACAACTAGTACAACAATAGCACCACCAACAACTACCACCACAACTACTGCTATAAAATATAATTACACTGTAGCTGGATGTGAGAGACAAGATTATTTTGTTATTGCTTATGATGGTCCAGGTATATTACCAACAGGAACAATTGTTAGTAATGGTACACCTGAGTGTTTCTATATACTAGATCAAACTCTTGCTATACCAGATGTAGGAACAATAGCTAATGTATATGGTATGGTTAATTGTAGTGTATGTATTAATGAACACACAACAACAACTACCAGTAGTTCTTCTACTTCTTCTTCTACAACAAGTACTAGTAGTTCAACTACTACCACTAGTTCTAGTTCAACTAGTACAACAACTAGTTCTAGTTCAACCACAACAACAACTACAACATCACTTCCTAATTGTGTAACAGAATGTCTTCCTTATTTTAGTAATGGTTCTTCTGTCTTTATATATAAAAATAGTACAATTGTTAATTTAACTCCATACATTACAGGACCTATTCCTATAACTGGAGATATAGCAAATACAGCAAACAAACTATGGTTATATACACAAACAGATATTTATGAATATGATATAATAAGCACATGTCCATTTGCAGCACAATATAATAAAACTATACATTTAGATTCTGGAACCTTTGGTTCAGGTTTAACAGCAGTTGATGATACTACATTATATTGTTCAATAGGAGGTAGTATATGTAGAATTGATATATCAGGTACAAGTGTAGTAATAATTCAATCATTCTCAATGCCTCCAAATAGAGATATTTCAGGAGATATGATTTATACTACATCAAATCAATTAGTATGTTCTTATGTAGATAATATAACTAGCAACACATACATAACTATATATAATCTATCTACTGGTTTAATTCTTACAGATATTAATATTTCATCAATAACTAATCCATGGGGATTATATATAGATAGTGGTGTTTTACATATTTGTGATAATAGTGGACAAATCTATTCTCTTAATCTAATTACAGAAGTATTAACATTAGTTGGTGCAGTTGGTCAAAGTTTAAATGGAGCTTCACAAAATCCTGAATGTGCTATATTAGATTTTACACCTACCACTACCACTACAACAACAGTTTAAATCTTTTAAAATAAAATAATATGTCAAATTGCTCAAATTGTTATAACGGATGTACAGAGATTATCTCTGACAGATGTGTTAAATATACAGGAATAGATGTTCCTATCCTTGGAATCCAAACTGGTGATTCTCTATCATTTATAGAACAAGCTCTTATTACATTTCTTGTATCAACATTAGATGGTACAGGAGTAAAGATAGATCTTGGAACTACAGTAGTATGTACTCTTGTACAGAAATATCTTCCTACATGTGGAGATCTTTCTATTGTAGATATATCAAAAGCTCTTATACAAGCTGCTTGTGATCTTCAAGAACAAGTTGATGCAATAGTTGCTGAACTTGCTATATTAAATGCTGATTATACAATTGGATGTTTAACAGGAGTTACAGCTTCTTCAGATACACATGCTATTGTACAAGCTACAATTAATAAAGTTTGTCAATTAGGAGTTAATTTAACAGCTCTTACTCTTGATCTTCATACAAACTATGTAAGATATGATGAGCTTGATCAGTTGATTCAAAATTATTTAGATTCTTCATCTAATTCATTATATAATTCCAGAATGGTTCCTTATGCTGTACTTCCTTATTTTGGACCTATAACATTTTTTAATTCTTCAGGAGCAGGTACAGGTGATTGGAATAGAATATTTTTATGTAATGGTTTAAATGGAACTCCTGATTTAAGAGGTAGAGCTTTAACAGGTGCAATTGTTGGTGTTCCTGGACCAACTTTAAATCCTGTTGTAGATCCTGCAGCTAGTGCTGCTAATCCAAATTATAATCTTTATGATCAATATGGTGCAAATCAAATTACATTATTAGATACACAAATTCCTTTACATACACATAATAATACTGCTATATCTATAGTTACTGATCCAAAACATAAACATGATTATTTAGCTTCTACTGGAAATGGTAGTGCTACAGGTGCTGCAAATAGTCATCCTGATGGACCTATTGTTACTAAACAAACAGGAGAAAGTTCTACAGGAATAACAGTTGCCACTACAATAACTAATGCTTCTGGACCTATAGGTGGAGGACTTCCTCATAACAACATTCAACCAGTAACAGCTTGTTATTACATTCAATATAGACCTATTTAATAAATCAATAAGATGGCATATCCATATTTACCAGTAAATCCTTGCTGTACAGACATAGTTTTAAATAGTCCTTGTGGATGTAGTTCTACAATCACTAATAGTGGTTGCAATAGCAATGATCCATGTTCAACTAATTTAACTGCTTCTAGTACCATTGTATATAATGGTCCTGTATTATCATGTATAATAGCTGAGCCATGTGATACCCTTAACGTAATATTACAAAAGATTGATGAAATTATATGTAATCTATTAATACAAATTAATACATTAAATATTCAAGTTCATAATATTACAGGACAGATAATAAATATTAATGGTGATATAATTAATATATACAATACATTAGATGTATGTTGTAATGTTACAACTACTAGTACAACAACAATACATCCTTGTGAAAGCTTTTCATTAACAAATACTAGTGTAGATCCAATTGCTATAATCATTACTGATTGTACTACAGGATTACAAGAAGCTATATTAATATTACCAGGAGATACAAATATTTGTGTTGAAACAGATAGTCCTCTAACTGTTCCTGGAACTATTATTGTAGTACCAAATGGGCCTTGTGGTATATCTACAACAACAACAAGTAGTAGTAGTAGTTCTAGTACAACAACCACTACTACAACAGCAATTCCTTGTGAATGCCTTACATTTACTAATACAAGTAGTAGTGCAATAGATTATAATATTTCATATAATGATTGTCTTGGAGATCTTATTGATACTACAATTTCTGCAAATGCAATACTTCAATTTTGTGGATGTTGTGGTTCAGCAGATAGTCCATTAGTAACAATAACAATTGGAGCTAATTGTATTGATGGAGTTTGTCCAACACCATTAATAAATTGTATATTTACAGGAGATGCTAATGAAATAACTACCACCACTACAACTTCTAGTAGTTCAACTAGTACTTCTACTAGTACAACAACATCTGCACCTACAACAACAACAACAACAACTGTTATATGTAAAATATATACAGTAATAAAAACTGTAGAACCAGCTGCTGGCTGGGAAGCAACCTTATGTGTAGATGGTTCTATTGTATCAGGAAACGCAAATTCTTCAGGATCTTTAAATACACCTTGTGTAGTACAAGATTCATTAATATTAGATGCAGGAGTAGAGATAAGAGATATAAATGAATGTGATGCTTGTATTTCTTACACTGTAGAATGTTTCTATATTTTAGGTGGAACCTGGTCAGCAGATAATTGTAATGGAGATAAAATTGGTGGAAGTTTAGCACAATTTGAAAGTGTGTCTACAGGATGTATTCAAATTGCAACTCTATCATTAACTGATGTTGTTATCACTGCATTAGAAGGACTTTGTACAACCACTACTACAACCACTATAT
>Ga0194037_1000619_pt1 | contig 27292 bp, 25 predicted proteins | sample JunL306m_MetaG_FD_148653 | JGI IMG/M metagenome (GOLD analysis project Ga0194037, IMG submission 148653) | Anoxic zone freshwater microbial communities from boreal shield lake in IISD Experimental Lakes Area, Ontario, Canada - Jun2016-L304-6m | ecosystem: Environmental > Aquatic > Freshwater >...
GAAATTCTCGTTTCCATGCTCCTATCCGGTTCGGATGAAGCTCATACTTTTGAGCCAGCTCGGTCATCGTCATGCGCTCGCTCAACGCTTCAAGGACTATTTTTGTCTTGAAGTCCGCACTGAATGTGTTTGGTTTCATAGTGACAGCAATTTATTGGTTTTTTCCCTCTTATACTTGCTGTCCTATTTTCGGGGAGTACTTCAGTCTTATAGACACCGTATTTCCTGATCGTCGCAGTAATCCCGTTCGCTTCAGCCTCCCGGAGAATTGACAGTTTCTGTTCTGTGTTCCAAACTCGTTTGTTCATCGTTTACAAGGGTTTGAGGTAATCTATTCACTTGTAGACTTTCTTGTCCAGTTTTTTAGGGGGCTAAGGAGTTCGCTTACTTTCTGGACGCTGTGTCCACCGATAATACCCGTTGGCAGAAACTCCGAACACGCGGCACATCGTTCTGACAGCAAAGATAGGGTGATGACCCTTCATGAACCGGTATGTCACTGAGGGTTTCTGGAGAACACAGCCATCGCTTTTTTTAAGATTGCTCGCTTCTCCTTTACGATTCTCAGTTCTGTCTCCAATTGCCGAATCTTTGCTTCCTGTGCATCAGGCATTTTCCATTGCCTGGAAATGCTGTGCTGCTTCCATACTGCTGATAGTTCTTGTTCCACCGATGCAGCTGATCATCGCGAATACCAAGATATTCAGCTATCTCTCTGCAGGTTTTTTTTCCCTTCAGCACCAATTTGACCGCTTCTTCTGCTGTCTACGAAAATATAGCAAGTCCAAAGCTCAGGTTGTTGCATTGATATAGGAAGTTCTTGCTCATTACCAACTACCGGAACAAGTCAGTCTGCGAACTGATAACGGCAGTCAGTTTGAATCCGGCAAAGTCAGAGAATACCTTAAAGAAATGGATGTCGATCATGAGTTCACCCATGTAGCAACATCGCAAGAGAACTGCTATATTGAGATCTTTCACTCAATTGTTGAAAAAGTTGTCTGCCGGAAGTGTGGATTTGAGACCTAGGAGCAAGCGTAACAGGTATTTGACCGATTCATGAATTGCTATTATAACCGATTGCATAGCGGTATTGGTCACACCAACCCGAAGCGATTTATGGAAATGAAAGGATTTCGGCATGCTTTTCAGCTGTTCGGAAATACCGTGCCTGTTGGCAAAATTAATAACTATTTAAACAAACAACTTGTGGATTCCATGCCCTAACAATAGGGAGCTAGGGCATTAAAAACGTAAGTGCTGAAAAATATAGGTAAGGGAGCATTTTTTTATGCAGGGGAACGGAATATATAAGCTTGTAAGTCCATACATCCCTACGGGAGACCAGCCAAAAGCCATTCGAACGTTGTGTGCAGGGGTTATTTCAGGTAACTCTTATCAGACATTGCTTGGCGTGACTGGTTCTGGGAAAACTTTTACTATTTCTAATGTTATTGCGCAGGTCAATAAACCTGTTTTGGTAATAAGTCATAACAAGACTCTTGCAGCTCAACTTTATGGTGAGCTAAAGCAATTTTTTCCTGATAATTCGGTCGAATATTTTATCAGCTACTATGATTTTTACCAACCCGAAGCCTACCTGCCGTCTCTTGACAAGTATATTGCTAAAGATCTTCGTATCAACGACGAGATTGAACGGTTGAGGCTCAGGGCTACCAGTTCACTGCTGAGTGGCAGGAATGATGTGATTGTCGTTAGTTCTGTAAGTTGTATTTACGGTTTAGGTTCTCCTGAAGACTGGAAGTCACAGATTGTCGAACTGCGGGTGGGAATGGAAAAAGGCAGGGATCTTTTTCTCAAGGAACTGATCGCCTTGCATTACATTCGTGATGATATAAATCCGGCTTCTGGAAAGTTTCGTGTGAGGGGGGATATTATTGATCTTGTGCCAATGCATGAAGATCTTGCTCTTAGGGTAGAGTTTTTCGGAAATGAGATAGAAAGTTTGCAGATTTTTGATATTCACAGTGGCGAAGTGATTGGGCTTGAAGATTATGCCTTTATATATCCAGCACGGCAATTTGTTGCCGAAGAAGCAAAACTTAAAAATGCCATTCTGGATATTGAGAATGAGCTTGCCGAGCGACTGAATTTTTTTCGCTTGGAAAACAAGTTTATTGAAGCTCGCCGGCTTGAGGAACGTACCCGTTATGACCTTGAAATGATGAAAGAGCTTGGCTACTGTTCCGGCATTGAAAATTATTCACGCCATCTTTCTGCACGCCATGCTGGTGACCGGCCTTACTGTCTTCTAGACTATTTTCCTGAGGATTATCTTGTTGTTATTGACGAATCGCATGTTACACTTCCACAGATACGGGGTATGTATGGAGGCGATCGTTCACGAAAAACTATTCTTGTCGAACATGGATTTCGGCTTCCTTCCGCCTTAGATAACCGACCGTTGCGCTTTGATGAGTTTGAGGAGATAGTTCCTCAGGTTATCTGTGTAAGCGCTACTCCTAGTAATTATGAACTGATGCGTTCGGGTGGAGTGGTGGTTGAGCAGCTTGTTCGTCCAACGGGCCTACTTGATCCTCCGGTGGAAGTGAGGCCGGTAAAAGGTCAGATCGATAATCTCTTGGCAGAGATCCGTCGCCATATAGCTAAATCCCATAAGGTTCTGGTTATGACTCTTACGAAGAGGATGGCAGAGGATTTGCATGATTTTTTCAGAAAAACAGGGATCCATTCACGTTATCTTCATTCCGAGATAAAAAGTCTTGAACGTATTCAGATTCTCAGGGAACTCAGGATAGGAGATATTGATGTACTTGTTGGGGTTAACCTCCTTAGGGAAGGCCTTGATCTACCGGAGGTATCTCTTGTTGCAATTCTTGATGCTGATAAGGAGGGCTTTTTGAGAAATACCGGTTCTCTTATGCAGATTGCCGGTAGGGCTGCTCGTAATATTGATGGGTTTGTTGTGCTCTATGCCGATGTGGTGACTCGTTCAATCCGAGAGGTACTTGATGAGACTGCCCGTCGTCGGCTGATACAGCAGCAGTATAATGAAGAGCACGGCATCGTGCCTCGCTCCATCATAAAATCATTTGATCAGATTCTCGACACTACTGGTGTTGCTGATGCCGAGGAGCGCTATCGAAGAAAACGTTTCGGGCTTGAGCCAAAACCCGAAAGAATGCTTGCTAATCTGACCCCTGAAGAAGGTTATGCCATGGTTGATGAACTACGACTTGAGATGCAGGAGGCGGCAGTCCAGATGGAGTATGAAAAAGCGGCCTATCTCCGTGATGAAATTTTAAAGCTTGAAGAAGCAAAGTCTCGTCAGTCTTAAAATAATGGCTAAATGGTTTTTCTGTCATTTGTTTTCTTGTGCACAAATTACGTATATAAAAAGGAATTTATGATTTTTTACCCTTTAATGAGTTGTTCACGGGAGTTCATGCTACGATGTTAGCTCAGATAGAGAAGAACCATTACAGTAAACTCAACGAGATACTTCGGCTTTCCCGAAAAAATCTTAAAAATTTTGATGAATCGTTGATTCAACGTGCGTTCTTTATGTGTTATCGAGCACATGAAGGCGAAAAAAGAGCTTCAGGTGAGCCTTTTTTTTATCATCCGGTTGAAGTTGCTACAATTCTTCTTAATGAACTTCCTCTTGATGGCGTCTCTGTAGCCGCAGCGCTATTGCATGATGTAATTGAGGATAGTGGCTATACATATGAAGACATTGTTGCCGAGCTTGGCGTTGAAGTCGCTGAGATTGTCGAAGGGTTGACCAAGATTTCCGGTATCATGATTAACCGTGAAACTTCTCAAGCAGAAGGTTTCCGCAAAATGTTGCTCTCAATGGTTAAAGATATCCGAGTTATTCTGATCAAGTTTTGCGATCGGTTGCATAATATGAGGACACTTGAATCACTTCCGGAGCATCGTCGACTAAAAATCGCGCTTGAAACCAGAGATATTTATGCTCCTCTTGCTCATCGGTTTGGTCTTGGGAAAATGAAGGTTGAGTTCGAAAACCTTGCTCTCAAATATATTGATCCGGCGATGTACAATTTTCTGCAGCACAAAATTCGCCTGAGTAAAGCGGAAAGAATCAACTATCTGAACAAAATGATTTCTCCTATCACGGCTGATCTTGAAAAACAGGGGTTCAAGGTAGAGGTTCAGGGACGGGCAAAGCATCTTTTTTCGATTTATAACAAGATGCGTAATAAGAACAAGGGTTTTGAGGATATTCATGATCTTTATGGTCTCAGGGTGATTATTGATACCGAGCGGATTTCCGATTGCTTTGCTGTTTACAGCTTTATTACGCAAAAATATCCTCCGATTCCAGAGTACTTCAAGGATTATATCTCGATACCCAAGCATAATGGATACCAGTCTCTTCATTCTGCCATAATCGGTACTAAAGGCAGTATGATAGAGCTACAGATCCGCACAAAGCGTATGCATGAGTTTGCCGAACTCGGTGTTGCTGCTCATTGGAGATACAAAGAAAAAATATCCAGGGATGATGCTCATATTGACTTATTTCTGCGCTGGGCTAGAGAATTGATCAAAGATGCCGATTCGGCGGCATCCTTTATGGAGGGTTTCAAGCTCAATCTCTACCATGACGAGATTTATGTGTTTACTCCGAAAGGTGATATGAAAACCATGCCGGTAGGCGCGACACCAATAGATTTTGCCTATGCTATTCATACTGAGGTTGGGAATGGGTGTATTGGCGCTAAAGTTAATGGTAAAATTGTTCGCCTGAATGCGCAACTTAAATCAGGTGATCGGTTGGAAATTATTACATCGAAAAATCAAAAGCCAAAAGCAGACTGGCTTAAAATAGTAGTAACCCAGCGTGCCAAGCTTAAAATACGATCTGCCATCAATGAAGAAAGACGTTTGCAGATTGAGAAGGGCCGAGGCATCTGGGATAAAATGTTGAGTGGCACCAAAAAGCTTTTTTCGGATAATGAGATCATTCGTCAAGTCAAACGGTATGGGATGAAAACCCCTGCAGATTTCTTCAGTGCTTTGGCCAACCAGCAGATAAACAGTGATGAGGTTATTGAGTGGGTAACAAATCCCCGCAAAGAAACTGAACCTGTATTGAAAACCTTGCACGATGAGTCTCGTCAGGTTGAGGATTACCTACAGATAGCCCGCCAAGATCAGGAGCTCGGGCATCTAACAATGAAAAAGGAGGAGGTTATTATTTCCGGCATGACCAATATTGCCTATTCATATGCAAACTGCTGTCAGCCTGTTCCTGGCGATGATGTGCTTGGGTTTGTTACTACGGAAGGTGTTGTGAAGATTCATCGAAAGAATTGCGCCAATGTCAGTAATGAGAATCTATTGAAAAGTGAACGAGTTGTTTCGGTTGCATGGAACCGTAAAGTTGAGAGTGATTTTCTTGCTGGAATAAGGATTGTTGGTGAAGACCGTAAAGGTATTTCTAACCAGATTACAACGGTTATCTCCAAATTTGATACCAATATCCGTAGTATGTCACTGCATGCTCGTGATGGAATGTTTGAAGGAACTCTGATGATCTATGTGCACAACGCTGAAAAACTTAATACCCTTATGGGCAAACTGAAAAAAGTACAGGGTATGTTTACAGTTGAAAGGCTTATAAGCTGAAATAAAGGGTTATAACCACAAAAAAAGTTGCAATTTTAATTTAAATATTAATCAACATCAGACCAAGGAGTACTGTTTTATGAAGATGTCACGAGCAAAACTGATTATGTATTTCCTGTTTTTTATTATCTTTTCCGGATGCGGATACAACAGTATCCAGCAAAATGAAGAGGCAGTAAACCGATCATGGGGGGATTTAGAATCGCAGCTTCAGAGGCGATCTGATCTTGTACCGAATCTCGTTGCAACAGTCAAAGGGGCAGCAAACTTTGAAAAAGAGACGTTGACAGCTGTAGTAGAAGCTAGAGCTAAAGCCACATCAATTCAACTTACGCCTCAAATGCTCAGTGATCCTGCAGCTATGGCAAAGTTCCGGAATGCCCAAGGGAATCTTTCATCAACTCTTTCTCGTCTGCTTGTAGCGGTTGAGCGTTATCCCGAACTTAAGGCTAACCAGAATTTCAGGGATCTCCAAAATCAGCTTGAAGGCACCGAAAATCGCATCAGTGTTGCCCGTCAGCGATATAATGGAGCTGTAGAGACTTTTAACTTCTCTATCCGGCAGTTCCCCAACTCCATTACGAACAATGTCCTTTTACAGCTGAAAGCGAAAGAATATTTCAAGGCTGATGCCTCCGCAAAGGTAGTTCCTGCAGTGAACTTTTAATGACGCAATTCGATATGAATCGATTAACATACCTATGGATAAGAATAGTATTCTTTTTTTTTGTGGCACTGCTGCAATTTATGCCATTCAGCAATCTGTTTGCAATTGGTGTTCCTGTCCTTTCAGGGAGGGTGAACGATTATGCTGCAATGATATCAGCTTCGACAAAAGCGGATATCGAAGCAAAACTTCAGCAGTTTGAAACGACGGACTCTACGCAGATTGTAATTCTTACTGTTCCTTCGCTTCAAGGAGAACCTATTGAAAATTTTTCAATACGAGTAGCAGAATCGTGGAAAATAGGTTATAAAGGTAGTGATAACGGAATACTCCTCATTGTATCTAGAGATGATCATAAGACTCGTATTGAAGTTGGGTATGGTTTGGAAGGTCGGTTGACCGATCTCCTTTCTGGACGTATTATACGTGACGAGATAGTTCCTGCTTTCAAATTGCGTCAATTTGATGCGGGATTTACCAGAGGCATTTCTTCGATAATAATGGCTGTTCATGGTGAATACAAGGCTAAGTCCAAAGTTAAACACAACGGAAAGGTAGAGGATCAACCTTGGTTCTTTTTTCTAATATTTATAATGTTCATTTTGTTTAGTTGGATTTCACGGTGGCGTAAAGGCCTTGTTTTTTGGGGCGGGAACGATTTTAATACCGGAGGTGGGAGCAATTCGGATAGTGGCGGTGGATTCAGCGGAGGAGGGGGAGGTTTCGGTGGCGGTGGATCGTCAGGGGATTGGTAAAAGTATTGATGGTTATCGTTTAAGGCATTACGCTTTAAATGATGGATTAGGGAGTTAAAAAGATTTGATCTTTTGGATACAGATAGAATATTTAAGTAGTTCTACACCAATAAACTTCTTAAAGTCACTTGTGTTATTTGGGAAACTTTTAGGATAAGTATTGCTTTTCCGATATGTCCAAATTCAAGATGGTTGTTTTTTTGAATACCGAATTGTTTGGCTCGTTTTGCATCAGATTAAGGCGACTATTGTATTCATTTGCGTATTGTCAGTATTCTTATTGCTGCGGCAATTACAAGTGTTAATCCTTAGCCATTAAATGCGTTATGACTACAGACTATAGTGTTTATTATCAATACCTATAGTTGCCGGAGCAATAAGCGGAGTGATATGCAAGAGGAAATTTGTCTTAACATTCCCTGATGATGTATCTTTTTGATGTAATATTTTATTGAAGATATGCTACTGATAGTAATACACTTATCCACAACTACACATTTTATCCTTAAAAAGTAAAGAGAGCTATGTCTGCTTTTGATTTCGGTATAAAAATTGATCATAACTTGTTTGACCGCCAGATAAATAAGGGATATCAGGTTAATGTTTCAGAATATCTTCGTCAAGGTTGGGAACTCTTTAAACAAAACATCGGTGAATTTATAGGGTTTACGCTCATTGTTTTTGCGATTTCAGTTGCAAGTTCTAAGTTTAATAATTTTTCTTCTTTACTAACCACTCTTTTATATGCAGGCTTTGGAATTGCGGCTTTCAAACGCATGAGCGGTAAGCAGATCCAGTTTTCAGACTTTTTCAGTGGATTCAATTATTTTCTTCCTCTTTTTCTGGCGGAATTAGTAATGAGTGTCATAGTGGCTGTTGGTTTTGTGTTTCTTATTTTACCTGGTATATATCTTGCTGTAAGTTATACTTTTACTATTTTTCTTATTGTTGATTACCGGATGGAGTTCTGGCAGGCTATGGAGATAAGTCGTAAAATTGTTACCAAACAATGGTTTTCTATCTTTTGGTTATGTACGGTTCTTTTTTTTCTTAATCTCTGTGGTGTACTAGCTCTCGGCGTTGGTCTTCTTGTAACAATACCTGTATCGTTTTGTGCTATGGCCTTTGCATACAGGGATATTATTGGACTGTATTCTTCAAATTGGTAACTGAAGGATGCGTCCAGTGAAAAAAAAGATACTTGACAGGTATGAACAAACGAATGAAGGCTATGTCATTATTGATGTAGCAACAAAACGTGTTGAGGATCTTTATGAGGATTTCGACAAGACAGCCCCTTACCATAAAAAGGATCTTGATGAAGATCTTGTCTATTATTTAACAGAGTGTGTTCGTGAAATAGGACATTCGAAATTTGTTCTTCGGTTTGTGTTTGAGCAGTTTCCTTCAGAACAGTTTACCCTGCGTGTACGAACTAGTATACAGAAATTTTTTTTGTACCAAAGAGAACTTGAGTTCACTGCTATGAAAAAAATGCTCAGAACGTCAATGATACTATTCACTACTGGTATAGCTATTCTTTTTATTTCTCTATGGGTTGAGCATCTCATTCATATGGCAGAAAAAGAATATTTTCTCAACTCTGTTTTTGCTGAAGGTCTTACTATTGTTGCCTGGGTTTCAATGTGGGAAGGGCTTGCGACATTAATGCTGAACTTGGTGCCGCATCTTTACCATCTCAAATTGTTCAGGAATATTGCAGAGGCGCAGGTTCTATTTTATCATCCGTCCACTGTTTATTCTGATAATTCTGAAGATATTTCCTAAGTCGGGGGCAATTTGAACGCATCGAAATAAATCTTATCTTTTCCCTCGTAAAAATTTTTCAATTACCTCTTTTGTATTCAGACTCCAAAGGTATTGAACCCTTTTTCTTTTTTCAAAGGGATTTTCAATCCATGTACTCTTTCTTAAAAAAGAAGCTTGTTGGTGTTGGCATATACTTAGATGTTTTTAAGTATATGCCGGGTGATCTTAAGATTCCGTTTCAAATTTATTGAGGTTGCTTATGATTCGATTGATAGTCGCATTTTTCATGATGCTTATGCTGATTGGTCCTATGGAAGGCCCTTCTCTGACTAATGATCCCGATCCTTTTAATAAGACTCTTTTCTTTCTTTCCCAATCTTCCGAACTCACAAGCCGAATAGATCAACAGGTACTTAGCTTGGCCCTTGCTGGTTATTATGCCCTTAAGCAACAGGGCAAGGTTACTCGTGACGATATTTTGACGGTAGTCGATTTTAGCAAGCCATCTGTCGATGAACGGCTTTTTGTTATTGATATTAATAACGGGTGTCTGCTTTATTCAGGTCTTGTTGCGCATGGCAGTGGCAGTGGTGATAACTATGCAGAGCGCTTTTCTAATGCACTTGGCTCCTATAAAAGCAGTCTTGGCTTTTTTACAACAGGTAATAGTTATGATGGTAAGCACGGTTATTCTTTACGACTTCTTGGTATGGAACGAGGGATTAATGACAATGCTGAAATGAGAAGCATTGTGATTCATGGGGCTGAATATGTTTCTTCTGACTTTATTAGAAAGAATGGTCGTCTTGGAAGAAGTCAGGGATGTCTTGCACTCTCTTTTCAGGAGAATCAACAGGTTATCAATCTTATAAAAGGGGGAAGTTGCCTTTTTATCTATCAGGAATCAAGAGAATATGCACTTACTTCTACGTTTCTCAATCCTGATCTTGCCCGGTTACAGTATGTTTCTACGCCTTTTTTATAACACTTTCTCAATGATCGGTATTCTTCTTTTATGGATTGCTTTGATTCCTGTTATACCCGCTTATGGAAAGCAAGCTACAGTGTCGAATGAGTATATTCAACGTCAAACAAAGAATCCTGTTACTCAGCATAAGAGCATTCTCAGTAATCCATTATCCGAAAGTATTCGTCGTTATTTCACCCATTCACTGCAACAAAAAAATGTGTCAGGTGCTACCAGAAGTTTTTTGGTAAAAAACCGTTTGGCCCGGTTCTATGCCGCAAGGGCATATCAACCAGCATGGCTAAAACGGTCAATGATTACCGAACTGATAAGCGCAATTGAGAGTGCTGCTGAAGATGGCCTTGACCCTTCGGATTATCATATCACGGAAATTAAGGCACTGTACAGCCATTCTCCAGCAACACCTGAGCAGGCGGCAAAATCAGATATTCTCCTGAGTGATGCGTTGTTCACTCTCGCGGAACATCTCCGATATGGAAAAGTAAATCCTGTCAGTCTTGATCCGCATTGGAATATTAGTGATTTCAAAAAACGAAGCTCTTTGGATTTCATGCTTCAACAGGCTATTGCAAATGAACGTATTGCAGTTTTTTTACAAGAGCTTCATCCACAGCATTTTGTATACGATGCATTGAAAAAAGAGCTGGTCCGGTATCGTACAATTGCCAAGGCTGGAAACTGGCCACATTTGGTTGATGGAGCTATCTTGAAAGAGGGGGACATGGATGCTCGTATTCTGCAATTCCGTAAACGTCTGTCGTTTTCGGATGACATTATGCTCAGTAATGCAGATACATCAAGTGTCTATAGCAGTGAGATGGTTGAAGCTGTTAAGCATTTTCAAAAGACCAATGGTATAGATGCTGACGGTGTTATTGGTCCGGCTACAGTAAAAGCTATGAATATTCCTGTTGAGCGGCGTGTTGATCAGCTCAGAATTAATCTGGAGCGATGCAGGTGGCTTTTAAATGACCTTGAACAGACCTGTGTTCTTGTTAATATTGCGGAATTTACCCTTTACTATGTTGAAAAAGGTATTTACAGGTGGAAAACCCGAGTTATCGTTGGCCAGCCATTCCGCGAAACTCCGGTATTCAAGGCAAATATGCAGTATGTTATTTTCAATCCAAGCTGGGTGGTTCCACCAACCATTCTTACTAAAGATGTATTGCCAGCTATCCGCAAAAACAGTTCCTATCTTACAAAAAAAAAACTGAATATATTTGATCGTAACGGTGCCCTTGTCAATCCGGCCTTGGTTGACTGGTCAAAATACACAACAGAGAATTTTCCTTACCGCCTTCAGCAGACTGCAGGAGAGCATGGAGCACTGGGACGGATCAAATTTATGCTTCCAAATAAGTATACAGTATATTTGCATGATACACCGGCAAAGGAACTTTTTGCAAAGAATATCAGAACCTTCAGCTCCGGATGCATAAGGGTTGATAATCCTCAGGAACTGGTTAGACTTGTACTTCACGATAGTGTCAAATGGAGCAAGGAAAGAATCATTGCTACTATCAATAGTGAAAAAACAATTGCTGTATATCTGCCAAAAAGGATTCCGGTGTTTATCGTTTACTTGACAGCTTTTGCCGAAAACGATCATATTGTGTTCCTTGATGATGTCTACAATAGGGATAAAGCTCTGTTGGAAGCTCTTGATAAACCAGTGCTTCTCGTACCTCAATAACAAAACAGAAACTATTGGTTTGTAATTAACTATACTTGATTAAATGCATTGCAGGAATATTCTGTGGGGCCAGGTATTTAGTAATTGCGATTCTGATAACGTTGTAAAAACCCGCAATTGAAGACTCTTCATACAATCATACATGGTGACAGTCGTCAAATGAATCTTCTGCCTGATAGGTCTGTGCACCTTATTGTCACTTCCCCGCCTTATTGGCAGCTCAAGGATTACGGGATTGAAAGCCAGATTGGTTTTCACGAAAGTTACGAAAGTTATATCAACAACCTGAACCTTGTATGGATGGAATGCGAGAGAGTATTACACTCTGGATGCCGTCTCTGCATCAATATCGGTGATCAGTTTGCTCGATCTGTTTATTACGGCAGATACAAGGTTATTCCTATTCGTACAGAGATTATCAGATTTTGTGAGACTATCGGCTTTGATTATATGGGGGCCGTGATCTGGCAGAAGATCACAACTACCAACCCAACAGGGGGGGCTTCAATTATGGGGAGCTTTCCTTATCCTCGAAATGGTATACTCAAACTTGATTATGAGTTTATTCTCATTTTTAAAAAACAAGGTAACGCGTCCAAGCCTACAAAAGAGCAAAAGGAACGTTCAGTTATGAACACCGAGGATTGGAATTCTTATTTTTCGGGTCATTGGAATTTTACTGGCGCAAAACAGGATGGTCACATTGCTGTGTTTCCTGAAGAGCTTCCTTTGCGTTTGATTAAAATGTTTTCTTTTTGGGGTGAAACTGTTCTTGACCCATTCATGGGAAGTGGTACAACTTCACTTACAGCAAGAAGTCTTGGTCGAAACTCAGTGGGTTACGAAATTAATGCTGAGTTTATCGAAATTGCCAAAAAGAAGCTCAATATCGACCAATCTGACCTTAGTGGAACGGAGTACAGATTTTTCTCCGATACTTTTCCTGGAGATTTTATTACTGCAATTGAGTGTCTTCCGTATCAATTTAACGATCCCCATAAATTCGATAAAAAAATTGACCCCAGAACACTTACTTTTGGTTCACGAATTGAAAAATCAAGCTATACAAAGCGTGAAAAACTATTTACAGTTAAGGAGATACTCAGTCCGGAAAAAGTAATGCTCTCCAATGGTGTGACGGTAAAACTCATCGGGATCAAAAATGACTCTTTCACGCAAGATCAAGCTGTTGATTATCTAGTTGATAAAATTAAAGGAAAGAAAATTTTTTTAAAGTATGATCAGCTGAAATATGATGCAGAAAATAATCTTCTTTGTTATCTCTACCTTGAGAATAAAACATTTATCAATGCACATCTGATAAAAAGTGCATTGGTTGGTATAGATAGTAGCTATGAGTATAAATACAAAGCGAAGTTTTTAATCTTATCTGAATCGGCCAATGGCAAAAGAGTGGATCCTGAACAGTGTGATGAATCGCTTTCAGCTTAATTTCAAAAGAAATGTTGGAGCTATATCAGAGTCTATCAGAAAATGTACACCAGAAACAGTTGAAGATTGGCGTAAGTATTACTTTTCGCATGTAAGGTCGGAAGAAGATATTGTTGAATTGGGGAGAAAACTCTACGTAAAAATAACAGAAGTTATTCAGTCTGAAATTGAGATGGTGACAGAAGAGGACTGTATTATGTATATGATGCAGCTTGTTATTGAGCGTACGTTTGATGGGTACATGACTGAAATTCAGACAGTTTATGGTCAAATGTAACATCTTCTCGGAGTGAAAATTGAACCAGCTCCAGATGAGTGGGACCGATTATTCAATGTTGATTTTTTTATCAAGGTGTTCGAAAAATTTGTCGGGCTTCAGATCAAGCCGATGACGTTTGGAGGAGGAATTGTTCAGTTACCTGAAATTTTTAAGGAAAAGATTATTCAGGAAGAAACGCATCGTCAATTCACGGACAAGTTTGGTGGAAAGGTATTTTATATCTATTCGTATAAAAGTGGAGGTAAAAAGGAGATTTATAACAAGGATGTTAATGCTGAGATTAATGCTGAGATAAAGCGTCTTGGTCAATATTAAAGAGAGTTGGTGTGGGGGCGTTCTCTCTCTATGAGTATGGAAATGTCTTTTAATTGCCTCAAGGGGGTATTAACGTAGTTGTGGAGGATTTGTGGAACGTACAGAACATACATCGGTTCGCGATATTTTCAGCCTGCCTGTTATTGTGGCGGCATTGGGGTATTTTGTTGATATCTATGATCTTGTGCTTTTCAATATTGTCAGGGTACCGAGCCTCAAATCATTAGGGCTGTTCGGAAAAGAGCTGATTGATTATGGCGTTATTTTGCTGAATACCCAGATGATTGGTATGCTTGTTGGAGGAATTCTCTGGGGATGGCTTGGTGACAAAAAAGGCCGCCTGAAAATCATGTTTGCCTCTATTTTACTTTATTCCATAGCCAATATTGCTAATGGTTTTGTTACCTCACTTCCAGCTTATGCTGTTTTCCGTTTTATTGCCGGAGTTGGACTTGCAGGAGAACTTGGGGCTGGTATTACGCTTGTTTCTGAAGTACTCCATACCCGGATACGCGGTTATGGTACTATGCTGGTCGCTTCAATTGGTGTTTCGGGTGCCATTCTTGCCAATATTGTGGCTAATACATATCAGTGGAATACTGCCTTTTTTATTGGAGGAGGTCTCGGTTTTTTACTGCTTGCTGCACGCATAAAGGTTTCTGAATCGCAGATGTTTAAGGTGATGGAAGAAAAAACCGTTGTCAGTCGGGGGAATATTCTCGCATTGTTTACTGACCGGAACCGTTTTTTACGCTATCTTAACTCTATCCTGATTGGGATACCGATCTGGTTTGTTGTTGGGGTCCTCATTACATTTTCTCCGGAATTTGCTGCTGAGATTGGTACAACCGGATCAGTTTCTGCCGGAGATGCGGTCATGTACTGCTATCTTGGCCTTGTGTTTGGTGATCTTTCAAGCGGCTTGCTAAGTCAGCTTATGCAAAGCAGAAAAAAGGTTATTCTTCTGTTTATGCTTCTTACTGTAGCTGCTGTTGCGCTATATTTTCTACAGGGACAACAGAATCCCCAATTCTTTTATTCAGTTTGTGCAATTCTTGGTTTTGCCTGTGGGTACTGGGCGATTTTTGTGACTGTTGCGGCCGAGCAATTCGGTACTAATCTTCGTGCTACAGTGGCTACGACCGTACCAAATATTGTTCGTGGCATGGTGGCGCCCATTACCATACTGTTTCAGTTCAGTCGAGGGTTTCTCAGTCTTGAATCCAGCGCATTGCTTGTGGGCAGCATCTGCATTGGGGCCGCCTTACTTTCACTCGGCGCTCTTGAAGAAACATTCCAGAAGGATCTTGATTATTACGAGGAATTTTTGTAAAACAGCACTCGGTGCTTTGAATTTTCATGAATAGCGGGAGTTAGAAATCCTGAATACATTCTTCATTGTATAAGGCACCATTTTATCAAACGGGACTCTGGATTTGTCACAATCGAAAATGTTTTTCCGTTTTTTCTCAACACTCAACAGACAGCAAGTACTGGTAAGCCATTCTAATATATAAATATATAGGGTTTGAGTTTGCAAATAGTGCCGAAAAAACTCAATCCTGACCATGTATTTCCGTTGTTTTTAACAGAATATCTATAATATTTGGCCGTGAAGGGGTTACGGCCAGGGACTCAGATTTCTAATCATCATTACCACGACCTTCGTGCTCCCGTTCCCGTTCGCTACTACTGCGATGGCATTTGATGCAGTTTTGATAATTGGATATTCTTTCCTTACGATGCTCTGCAGCTATCTTTGATGGAGAGTGTTCATGGCAATTATAACAAGTATATGTTTTGTAATTATTCGGATCGGTATGACACTTTGCACAACTTGCCGAGTGATCTCTGTCGAGCTTAAAATATTTGTTATGATTGAAGGAAGCCGGTTTCCACTTGTTGGTATTGTGGCATTCCGTACAACCGGCAGTGATTGTCAGGTGCAGCTTATCATTTGGTTTGTCACTCTTGTGGCACTCCAGGCATTGATTTGACGTACTAAGTTTTCGATGATTGAAGGAAGCCGGTTTCCACTTGTTGGTATTGTGGCACTCCGCACAACTTCCTTGTAAAGAACGATGCAGTTTATCTTCAGGCTTTTGATTACTATGGCAGGAAACACAACTATTCCTTAAGGATGACGAAAGAATACTATGCTTAAAGGGTTTGAGCGCTTTTAGTGCATTAATGCCCTTGTGGTCTGTATGGCATTCGATACAGGAACCAGAAGAAAGCCCTTGGTGAAAGAGAATTTTTTTGCTGTTTTTTTGCAGTAGAGTACCAGAAACAGTTTTAACGCTGATATCGTTTTGCTTGTGGCAGTTTGTGCAGGTTACTGATTTAACTCCCCGAAACGGTGTATGACAGTTCAGGCAATTTTTTTCTACGTCATGATGGCCTTTCAAGAGAGAGCCTGGAGTCAGCAGCACTTCGGGGAAAGCTACAGCCAAGGCTACAAGCATGATAGCCGAAATAATAAAAGCAAATAGTGGTTTCAATGGTTTATCTCCAGTTCCAGAAAAAGAAAATAGTCAAAATATGAACCAGTGTAAGTACTATCAATACATATACTATCGGCATATGCACGGCTCTCCATTGTTCAAGAGCTTTAACAGTCTGGGTATCCCATAAATAGGTCTGATCAATATCTTCTTCCCCAGTCCCTTCTATACCAAGCTCTTTCATTTTCATTTTCACCTCAGCCTTGACTTTTTTTACCAAATATTGCCCAACATGGCCACTGGCGGTAACTATCATCATTAATGCCGTAGCTGCCCAAGGTAGGAGCGCATTGAAATGAATTCCTGAGTGAATAATAATCATTAATGTACCGATCCACCCAGCCTGGCAGTGAAACTTGAGAAACCATTTCATTGCGCCGGTTTGAATAAGTTTCTTTTTTCGTGCGGAATATCCATACGATAAGATTACAGAAATAGTCCCGGCTATTCCGAGGTATCTCCCTATCCACACAAGATTTAATACATGCAAGATATAATCAAAAAAAATTGCAGCAGCAATAAGTAGCAGATAAGATATAGAAAGAGGTAACGTTCGTTGTATAAGAACTGATTTGAGCATTGTTTCGTAATATTTTCTATGAATAATTCTTTAAAAGATATCAGCTACAGCTTAAACGGCTCTTAAAGAAGACTTATAAATTGCAAAAAACTAAATCAAGTGTATTGTGTTTGCTTTATACAGACTGAAATGTCAGCGTGAATGTGGTTCCTTTATCTCTGGTACTTTGAAGTGACACTTTGATATCCAGAAGATCGGTAAGTTTTTTTACTATGGATAACCCAAGCCCAAAGCCTCCAGTGGCTGAACTTCTTGATTCATCAAGCCGGTAGAAGCGTTCAAATATAGCCTGCAGTTTTTCCTCAGGAATTCCGAATCCCTGATCAGCAATGGTACAGACAATGGTATTGCCTATACATTCTGCTGTTAATGTTATTGAAGAGTCTTCAGGGGAATATTTAATAGCATTTGATAGAATATTTTCAAAAATCATCTCAAGCATTACAGGATCAGCAGTCACTCTTGCTTTTTCTGAAAGATCAGCTGTTATGCAAATATTTTTCACAAGCGCAACAGGCTTTATTCTTGCAATGACATCATCAAGATGAGATGAAAGTATGATCGTTTCTATATTTGGTTTCATTTTGTTGCTTTCGTATCGAGCAAGCAGCAGAAGTTGGTCGATAAGACGTGCCATGCGGTTTAATTCCATCAGGCAAAACTGAATCCTGCTTTCATAGTGTTCCCGATCTCTGGGCTTGCGTATCAGTACTTCCAATGTACCCTTTATTGCTGCAAGCGGAGTTTTCAGTTCATGTGAAGCATCGGCAGTAAACTGTTTTTCACGGTTAAAAGCATCCTGCATCCGGTTAAGCAGGGCATTGATTGTTGCTGATAATCGATATAATTCGTCATGATGAAACGGTAAATCAATCCGTTCATGGAGATTTGTTTGTGTCAGTTTTTCGGCAGTAGCAATAATTTTCTCAATGGGGTGTATGCTTTTTCCGGCAATCAAACGGGTAAGGATAAACAGCGTAAAAATGATGGCGGGAAAAGAAAAGATGAACGTGTTCCGCAAGTCGTGCAGTACTATAATGGTATTTTTCAAGGGCATGGCAATAATAAGATACCCCTCATTTATACCATTGCGATTAACAAGAGGTATCTGAGCCTGCCGTACCATTGCATCTTCAAATCCCATTGATTTCCCGAAACTGCTGTTGAAGTAGGATTGTCCAGACTTGCTCGGATCAAATGACAGAACACACCAAGACAGACTGGATGATTTTTTTATAACTTCTCCTTTACTATCAACCAACTGAATAAATTGTGTATCAATGTTATTTAGTTTTTTCTCCCTATGCTCCTTTTTTCTTTCATTAAGGTGTTTATCAAGATCAATGTTTTCAATTCCCTGTTTTTTATATTCTTTGTCCTTTTCATGTTCATTGTTATCAATATCCTGAAGGGATGTAATACCCGGAAAATCAGAAGTTGAAAGATGTAGTTTTGAGAGTGTTTCGACAACCTCTGTTTTGAGTCTTTCGTCGAATTGCTTGTAAACGATACTATCAACCATAAAGTAGATTACCATAAATACAATAGCAATCAACAATGCGGTAGAGGCGGTATAGTAAAGCGCAATGCGATTACGTAAACTTAATTCCGGTATTTTTATCCATAAAGACAAAGCTGAGAGTGCTGATTTTATTGATCTGTTCATGTCAGGCAATCAGGATTCCCGAATGATATATCCTACACCACGGATGGTTTGAATAATATTTTCGCCTCCAGCACTCTCAAGTTTTCTGCGTAGAAAAGTAATATAGACGTCAATGACGGATGTATCTGAATCAAAATGTATATCCCAGACATGCTCAATAATGCGGCTTCGTGTACACACCTTGTTTTTATTGCGGATGAGGTATTCAAGCAAGGTAAATTCCTTTGGCGTCAAGGTTAGCTCGGTTGAATTGCAGAATGCTTGGTGGGTTACAGGATTTATACTTACGGATCCAACGCTCAAGGCTTCTTCCACCCGATTGTTACTTCGGAGTTGTACCCTTATTCGCGCCAGCAATTCTTCAAATTCAAAAGGCTTTTTTATGTAATCATTTGCGCCTGCATCAAGGCCGAAAACAACATCTTCGAGCGTGTCTTTCGCGGTCAGAAACAGTATAGGAACACTATTGCCAGCTTTACGCACCTGCCTGCAAATCTCTATGCCACTTATGCCCGGAATCATCCAGTCTACTATGAGCAGGTCATAATCATTTGTCATAGCAAAATCAAGACCGGTTTTACCATTATGAGCAATATCTACAGCAAAATATTCCTCCTCAAGCCCATCCTTAAGAAAACCTGCTATTCCGGGCTCATCTTCAATAATAAGAAGTCTCATAATTTTGATTTTTTAATCGTGGTCACCCTTTTTTGCTTTGGAGCTTTTAGACTGAACTAAAAGGTTACTAAGCACTTCTTTTGCCTTTTTCCTATTGTTACTTGCGATTTCTTGTATGGTTAATGACGGATCTGTGACTATAATGCCATCTTTTGCAAGTTTATCAACAAGAAGTTGCGGTGATGATTTAACAACCAAAGCAATGGTGTTGAGTGATGATATTTCAAGTGCCTTGGAGGCAATGATGCCAGGACGCTCTTTTTCCTCCTCTTCATCATTTTCACCGAATATCGGTAGAAGGGAACCAATTATAATGAGTACTGCTGTACCAATAAGTGTGAGGGCGATTTTCTGTGAGAAATATCCGGTAAATTGTTTCCAGTTTGCAATAATGTGGAGAAGAACTCCTCCAACAAGAACCCAGCTCAGCCACTTGTGGACATCTTCAATTATGCCGATTTCAATATCAAAAAAAATCAGAATACCAGTGATAGCTAAAATAGCAAATGCTCCAGCTGCGAGGGGGGTTGTCCAGGATTTTAATGTCAATTTCATGCTGTCTTGAACCCGTTCGTTTTTAGATAAAAAAAAATATTATAATTACTTAAGGTAGCTTGACAATTCTTAAATAAGTCTAAAGCAAAACTTAAATTTTGCTTAAATGGTTTTGTTGTTGTCGAACAGTTAAGTTGCTTGCTTTTTCAGTTTGCTAAATCAGCATTAAACAACGGTGATTGAACCAACTGCAATGCAAAGGAGTTGATGCAAATCGCAAATTATTTTTGCGGCAACTCTTTTTTGATTTTGTTGGGAGAACAGCAGACCGTTTAACTCAGTACCCTTTTTTTAACATTACTCTCATGCATGTTGATCAGGATGTGTTTAGGGTTTCAGAAGGAGAGAAGGTGAATCTCGACGAACGTCCAACGCTTGTAATACCAGTATACAACTCCCGAAAACAATACAAAGAACTGCTTGCCGATCATGTTGAGCAGCTCCGCAGATTACAGCATGTTCATTATGCCGATCATCGTTATGCCGTACTTCTGATTTTTCAGGCAATGGATGCTGCAGGTAAAGACAGCATTATTAAGCATGTTATGACAGGTGTAAACCCCCAAGGGTGTCAAGTGTTCAGTTTCAAGCATCCATCCTTTGAAGAACTTGCTCACGACTTTCTCTGGAAGGCAAATTGTTGCCTTCCAGAGCGTGGCACTATCGGTATATTTAATCGTTCTTATTACGAAGAGGTTCTTATAGTTCGTGTACATCCTGAAATACTTTTAGGTCAGGGAATCCCTGAAGAACTGATTAAGGACGGAAAAGTCTGGGAGCACCGTTTTCAATCCATTATTGATATGGAACACCACCTCTATCGAAATGGCACAAGGATCATCAAGTTTTTTCTTCATCTCTCGAAAGAAGAGCAGCGCAAGCGTTTTCTGGAGCGGATTGATGCACCTGAAAAAAACTGGAAATTCAGTATTGCCGATATTGAAGAAAGACAGTACTGGAACCAGTATATGAAAGTCTATGAAGAGTGTTTAAGTGCTACAAGTACAAAACATGCGCCCTGGTATATTGTTCCTGCTGACGACAAGGCAAACGCACGACTGATTGTATCCCGGATTATTGTTCATACTCTTTCTGGGCTTGGTTTATCATATCCTGAAGCCAGTGCGCAACGGCGCAAAGAGTTGTTCGATATTCGAATGCGACTCACAGAAGAGGGGCATCTTTGATGTGTTAGGGCAAAAAGTTTAATTATGAAAAATATTTTTTCTTATTTTTGATAAATAAAGGGGATCTTTCCCCTTATAATGTATGGCTATAAGCTTGATAGTGTTAATATTTCAAGTTCATGTATTAACCAGTAAATCCGAAAAGGCAGCATTATCCTTGTATTAAATTTTTTTATTTATGGTCGTTAATAAAGCATTCATAAAGTTAAAAACTCTTCTTCTTGGTGGAGCCTTAGATTTTCGAGATCGTAACATTTTCCATCATTTAGCGCTAACAGCGTTTCTTGCATGGGTTGGACTAGGTTCAGATGGTCTTTCATCTTCCTGCTATGGTCCAGCCGAAGCATTCAAGGCTCTTCACGGTCATCCAACGCTCGGAATTTTTGTTGCTATAGGTACTGGAATTACCATTCTCATCATTGCGTCAAGCTATTCTCATATTATTGAGCTTTTTCCACATGGAGGCGGTGGATACCTTGTTGCTAGTAAACTGCTTTCTCCAGAAATGGGCGTTATTTCAGGTAGTGCACTGCTTATCGACTATGTGCTTACCATTACGATATCAATTGCGAGCGGAGCGGATGCGATTTTTAGTTTTCTACCCATTGGACTGCTCGGCTATAAATTATGGTTTGCTTTTTTTGGTGTGACAGTTTTACTACTACTGAACCTTCGGGGAATTAAGGAAGCTGTGATGCCTATTGTGCCTTTTTTCATGTTGTTTGTTGTCACTCACTTGATTGTTATTGTGTACGCGATAGTCTCCCATCTGTCGAATATCAGTGTTGTATATCATGAAACCGGTCGTGAACTGACCAATTCATTTCATACGCTTGGTTTTTTCGGAGTACTCTTTCTTGTGCTGAAGGCATATAGCCTTGGCGCTGGTACTTTTACCGGTATTGAAGCGGTAAGTAATGGCCTTCCTGTTCTGCGGGAGCCAAAAGTTGAGACCGCAAAAAAAACCATGAAATACATGGCAATCTCTCTTTCTGTTACTGTTATAGGGCTTATGCTGGCATACATTCTGTTTGATGTTCACGATACACCAGGCAAAACTATGAACGCTATTTTGTTTGGCAATATAACTGCTGCTTGGAGCGGATATTCTGGTGTAGCATTTGTTTGGGTTACTCTTTTTTCGGAAGCTATTCTTCTTTTTATCGCAGCACAGACTGGTTTTCTTGACGGACCGCGAGTTCTTGCAAACATGGCACTTGATAAGTGGTTGCCTACCCGCTTTGCCATGCTGAGCGACAGACTAGTGACTGAAAAAGGCATTCTGGTCATGGGTATTGCATCTCTCATCATGATGCTTGCATCAAATGGATCGGTTGATTTTCTAATTGTACTTTACAGTATAAATGTTTTTATAACTTTTACTCTCTCACAGCTTGGCATGGTCCGGCACTGGTGGGAAAAGCGACAGACAGAAAAGCGGTGGTTCAGAAAGCTTATAATTAATGGTATAGGCCTTATGCTGACTACTTTTATTCTGATTTCTGTAATGGTGCTCAAGTTTAATGAGGGAGGCTGGGTAACCATACTGATAACCGGAGTTCTGGTTATGGGTGCTTTTTTCATCAAAGGTCATTACAACAAGACCTATGCTACTTTGAAACGGCTTGATATCATTGTTGAAGCAGCGGTGTTGACGGGATCAGATGTACATGACAAGGAGAATACGCAATCTGTTTCAACTCCAACTTTTGATCCCAAAGCTAAAACTGCGGCGATCCTTGTGAATGGATTTAACGGGCTTGGATTACATACCTTGTTCAGTGTTTTCAGGCTTTTTGGAAATACTTATAAGAATTACGTTTTCGTTGAGATAGGTTCCATTGATGCGGGTAACTTCAAGGGAGCAGATGAAATAGATAATCTTGGCAGCTTTGTACGTAACGAAACATCGAAATATGTGGACTACATGAAAGATCATGGTTACTATGGAGAAGCATATTTTTCCCTTGGAACCGATGTGGTTGGGGAAGTTAACAAGCTTGTACCTGCTATTACTTCCAAGTTTCCTGATATCGTGTTTTTCGGCGGTCAGCTTGTGTTTACAAAAGAGTCTTTGATGGATCGTTGGCTTCACAATTACACTGTTTTTGCCATACAGCAAAACCTTTATACTCATGGGATTACCTTTGTGATTTTACCAATAAAGGTTTAGCGTTTATTGGCATCAATTGGTTGAGATAAGCTAATTCCAATTAGCAGTTATAATCATCCAATCACAAGCGCTTATTTGGTTGATTTCAACTGTGTGCCAATAAAGAGAACCCCAAGTTTACCTGCAAACCTCAAAATTTGAGGGTCAATTAGGATTCCGATAAGTTGACGGCTCATTTTTCCGGGATTATTTCTCACCCACTCGTTTCTGTAAAGCACACTCATAAGTTTGTCCATGGAGACTGAGCATGCACAAGCAACCAACTTGTCAAGTCTAATCTCTGGACCAGAAATCAGCGTATGATCATGATCCGATTTCATGGTAAGTACGCGTTTATTGTTCCTTTCCTCTAAAATGAAATAAATCTTCTGACCCGTAGAGTTTCGGATGGAGAGAGAAATCGGATGAAGCAATTTTTTCTTTGCCGATGATGACGATTGTTCCACCTGCCCTTTTTTGTGATCAGAAAAATGCAAAAGAGCATTGAACAAAACATCGGTAATATCGGCATTGAAGAGGGTTTTATTGACCCGCATCAACCAGGAAAGCTGAAAAAGATCTATCATGAAGCTAAGTAGAAAAGCGTTAGTACTGTTTCGCTTCATTACCGACCTGTAACTATTGAATGCTACATTACAGTAAGCAATCATATCGATCAACGTGCGGGTATCCATGCTGCGCGTCTCGACAACAGGGCAAAAATTATTGTAGAGATCCCAATCTAATGAGCGAATTTTCCCTTCTTTTTTATACTCAGCAAAAATTTTTGTGCCGGGATAAGGCGTCATGGCCATAAAAAGAGCTTGGCGAAGGCCGAGTGATCTTGCAAACTCAGGATAAACAATAGTATCCTTTTCGTTTTCTGTATAATGGCCGATAATAAAATATCCTTCCACCCCGATTCTGTACTGACGGCAAAGAGTAATCGCATGCGCAACATCATCAAGTGTGTTTTTTTTGTTCATGAGCTCAAGCGTTGCCGCATTAGGACTTTCAATACCGAGCCCTATCTTGCTCAATCCTATCCGCTGAAGTTTACCGAGAATCCGCTCAGCCCTTACAATATCTTTTGCCCTTGTTTCCGTCATAATGCGAAAATTGGTCAATCCCCTTTCGATCAGAAGATCACAAATTTTTTCGGCTCTCGGGATATTGGTAAGAAAATTAGCATCCCATATCTTGATAAGTTTTTTCTTTTCCGGATCATGCAGAAGAGCGATTTCCTCAACAACATTTTCGGCGCTTCTTCCTCTCCATCCTTTATGCATCTGATCGTTGGCGCAAAATGAGCATGACCAAGGGCATCCTCTTGAAGTGTAGATTGTATCGATAGAATAGGCTTCACCTTTTTCACCGTAACGATCAGGACGTAGACGGCGCATCGGAAACCTTATGGTATTGATATCGGAAATAAGTTCTCGATGTCCCGTGTGCACAATGCGATCACCTTCTCTATACGCTATTCCCTTTACATCAAGCGACGGGCCATTTAGAACCAGTTCCCTGAATGTCTCTTCACCCTCTCCGATAACCACAACATCAACACAGGAAAACTTCAACACATCTTCGGGCAGTGCAGTTGGATGAAAACCTCCCATAACGACAAACGCACCGGCTTCTTTTGCAATTCGGGCAAGTCTTTCCGCCTGATTGAAAGCTCCAGTCATTGACGAAATGGCAACAAGATCCACGGGCCTTTTTTTAAGGAGCATCCGCAAACTGTCAAAAATCCCGCCATTATAATAATTTTCAGGCATAACCAAGCTCTCGACATCATGCTCCACAGCCGCAGCAAGATAGCACACACCTATACAATCAGTGATAAACCGGGGAAAAGGTGTAATAATTGTCTGAGGAGCTTCAACAAGACAAAGATGCTTAAAATAAGCCATGAAAGCTTTGGTTTAAGTTGAAGTATTACATCAAAAAGTTCACACAAAACATAAATAATATCCGCATCACATAGATCTTGATTAGAAACATCAAATCGATATAAAGAGTTAGTGCAAGAAAAAAGTATAGGTGACTGGATAAACAGCAAGCTTATCTTGACAGCTTTTTGTAGTTTCTGCTACGGCAACTTCAACTGTTTGATGGGCACCACTATTTATTGGTCTCAAATACATTTAGTCTGTAATTCCGTTTTGTGCGTTTTTAAAGCGCGTTAATGACCAAGCAATACTAAAGCTCCATCAATTAACTATCAAAAAATATATCACTGGATAATAAATAGAGATGCTCTTTTGTTTATCCTTTTTACGTAAGGCATTCTCATCTTGATCAAAGAAAAAAAACTAACCCTGACAAGGGTAAGATTCATCGTAGTGTTCTGAAGGCCATTAGAAAAATAAGTGGCTTCGAAATTGAATCTTTAAAGGTACATTTTCAACAGCTCGACTACGCGGGTTCTTAATTTTCAGGTTAATGAGATGTCGCGCCAGCAAAACTAAAAAAAACGAAGTGCAAAATTGCCCGCAATAAAAAACCAAGAAAAAATTCTGATTTTTCAATAAAATAATAAGGTATGTATATTATAAATATACTGTAAAATAACTGACAGACAAAATTACATGATATGCTCCAACTGAATACGGCTGGTTTTAAAGCTCTCGACAATCTCCGTACAGAAAAAGTCTTTCCCCCCAAATGGCAAAACATGGATGAGCTTGAAAAATTGACGGATGACTCAATTTTTCGGTTTCTGGCAGAGAGGTTGAAGGTATCGAAAGAGTTAGGTGGAGGTTTTCTTTTACAGGCCCTGCTTGATCAAACCTTGCGCACACAGGAGATTGAGCACATGGACAACCAAAATATTCCTGAAAGCGAAAAGCTTGAGATGGTTCGGGCTCTTGACCGGCAAAACACGGTGATGCGGCTTTACTCCCGTTATATTGATATCCTGTTGCCATTGATCTTTGAAACTGCTGAACGGACAAAACGAGAGATAAGGGTGCTGGAGCTGGCAAGCGGATCAGGTGGACTTGCCTTGGCGCTTGGTGAGGCGGTTCAACAAAAAAACCTGCCAGTATCAATAACTGGATCGGATATCGTTCAAGCTTACATTGAGGAAGGGAACAGCCTGGCTGCAGAAAAGAATATTCCGGTAAATTTTCGGTATCTCAATGCCCTTGACATGAATGAGTTAAGCAAAGAAGTATTTGATATTATACTGATATCCCAAAGTCTTCACCACTTTACTCCAGGTCAACTTTCCGTTATGATCGCTCAGTCGTTACAGCATGCTACAACAGCTTTCGTGGGCATTGACGGATACAGGAGCATGCTTCTTGCCTGCGGTATCCCTTTGATTGCTGGCCTGCAGGGAATTATGTCATTTGCGCTTGATGGATTCACCTCTGCAAGAAAATTCTATACTGCACTCGAACTTGATATGATTGCCGAAATCGCTACAGGTAAAAGAAATCACAACGTGACCTGTTCGTGGCCTTTGAGTGTTCTTTCCGTCCGATTTTAACAGATACAAATTGACCACTTTTTCATTAATAACATAAGGAGTACAAACCAATGAATTTTGTAAAATTTTTAGGCGGCGCAGCTCTTGCTCTTATAGCTATTCAGATCATTCCCTACGGCCGCGATCATAAGAACCCACAGATTACAGGCCAACCAAAATGGGATTCGCCAAGAACACAAGAACTCTTTTCACGCGCCTGTAAAGACTGTCATTCAAACGAAACGGTTTGGCCTTGGTACAGCTCAATTGCTCCCGCATCGTGGCTTACTCAACTTGATGTTTCCCTCGGGCGCAAAGCCTTCAATGTTTCTGAGTGGGGACGGCCAGAAGAAAATGAGGGTAAAAAAGCAGCCAAAGAAGTACGAGAAGGTAAAATGCCTATGTTTATCTACCTGCCTGCTCATCCAGCAGCAAAGTTGAATGCGCAAGAAAAACAGGAGCTGGTAAATGGCCTTGTTGCTACTTTTGGAGAAAAAAAGAGTAATAAAACGGCTAAAAATACTGATAATGACAATGATTAAAACCTTTTATGGCAATGTGAAAACGAATAGACGTCTGCTGAAAGAGAAATAAAAACGCCAGAACCAACAGGTATCGGGGTTCCATCAGATTAGCACTGTTTTTTTTGGAAAGGGGACAGGTTCCCATTGGTACCTGAAAAGGTTCTGCAATATCTGAAAGTGGGTGGTCTATACCAGGAAAAAATACTCGAAAAAAACAACCTAATCGGTTACCAGTGTCTGAATTCAAAATATTTACGAATAAGTTATATGTCAATAAATAGGAGCTAAGTAACCTTTCGTGTTGGGGCCGCTTACCGGCAAGTATTATTTAAAAGGGCTTTGCGGTGTATTTTTGATACGATTAAAGAAAGAGCTGTTTAATCGGAAGAAAAAAATGTTGTCCTGCAT
>Ga0194037_1000620_pt1 | contig 27288 bp, 20 predicted proteins | sample JunL306m_MetaG_FD_148653 | JGI IMG/M metagenome (GOLD analysis project Ga0194037, IMG submission 148653) | Anoxic zone freshwater microbial communities from boreal shield lake in IISD Experimental Lakes Area, Ontario, Canada - Jun2016-L304-6m | ecosystem: Environmental > Aquatic > Freshwater >...
TTTCAGGCAGATTCAGTGCAGTTGCCAGAGCAGTATAATCAGCAACAAGTGTTGAAGATTCTTCAGCCCGAATCCACCAGGCATACTCATAGGATGAGCTGTTTAGATAGGTGTACTCTATGGCAAGCTGGGTTTTGCCGATGCCTCCAAGACCATAGATGGCTTGCTGGGTCAAAGCGGTATGGTGCTCCCTGGTTAGCGATTCCCGTAACTCCTCAAGCAGTGTATCCCTGCCGGTGAAGTTCGGGTTGCGGCGAGGTATGTTCCATACTGGGGGAAGTGTGCCGGGATAACGGGGCTCATGGTGAATGGGAGTAGTTGCATCCCCAGGGAAATTTGGTTCAGTTGCTGGTCTTACAGGTTCATTACTTAACGTATTTTTTATACCTGTAAGCACTAGTGTCCAACTATAACTTAAATAAATTCAATTGGTTACAGGTATAGGTTTCTGGATTTGTACCAGCAGAATTTGTAACTAATTGTAAAATATCGACTTTCTCGAATACACTGACACTCAAAATCTGTAAAAAAGTGTAGAGGGATATATCCAAATTGAGTCTCTTTTTAACCAAAGCAATAAGCACGTAAACCGAGATTCCCGTCCAGATTTGTGTTTTTACAGCGTTTTCCGATGTTCCATAAAAGGCCTTGATTCGTAAGTGCTGTTTTATCCACTTGAAGAACAGCTCTATCTGCCATCGGCTCTTATACAGGCCTGCAATAACCTTGGCATCAAGCTCGAAATTGTTGCTCAGGAACACATATATCTTGCCGGTTTCCGGGTCAGCATACTTGATTCGCCTAAGTTGTCCGGAGTATTTTTCTAAAGAAACCGACCCGGACAGTTTGATGGTTTGGTCACAACGAAGCCCTATGGCCTTATCAACAGGGCGGGAGTACTGGCGTTGAAACGAGAGATTAGACTTGCCTCTGATGACAAAGAACCCATGACCCTGATTCATGTGAAACAGACGCTCGAAATCGATGTAGCCCCGGTCCATGATGTAGAAAGAACCTGGTTCGATGGCGAGAAAATCAAGGATGTTGACATCATGCACCTTGCCATCAGTGACGGCCACAAACGACGGGATGTTACCGCGTAAATCAAGCAAAGTGTGCATTTTAACCGCACCCTTATGAGTTCTGAACTTAGCCCACGGAAACAGCGAGAAACAAAGGTCAATCGTCGTTGAATCCAGGGCGTACACGGTCTCTTGCAGACTGACACCAAAGGACTCTTTGCTGTAGAGCTCTCGAGCATGATGAATCAAAACATGAGCAAAGTCCTGGTAAATTCGCCAGTCCCGAGTTTCATTGGCATAGGCCAGCGTGCTTCGGGCAATCTTGCCTCGGATGCCCATGTGGTAGAGTTTGTTCTGCATCCCGAGCAGACAGGTCGTGATATCACGAAGGCTTTCCCGATAGGTCAGTTGTGCAAAGAACAGGCAAAGATATTGATCAAGACAGCTGAAAGACTGAACTTTGCGATTGCCACCATATCTCTGGACGCACCGGCGAAATTGATGGAGCGGCAGATGTTCCTGCAGTTGAGCGAAAACGCTTTTTCCTGTATTCATCGATCATTTCTTTTCGCAGAATTCTGAAATGATCAAAGATACCCGACAAATTCAAATCGGTGACGAAAAAAAACGCTATATCTTACTTATTTACAATACCTTATGCGGATTAAATTTTTCAACAGTTGGACACCAGTGACCTGTAAGTAGACATTCTTTCGCAATTGTTTTAGTTAAGCCAACCAGGTCGAGATAAATAAGTGATGCAAATAATCCATCAGGCTGACACTCATCAATACGTACAGGAATTAATAACCTTTTTTTCCCATCAGCATCATGAACCAGCGCAGCCGCCCACTCTGGCTGAGTGTAAAACGCTTGAAGATATCGAGATGACAAAACAGCAATCGTGCGATCGGTTTCTATTGCAGCCCGATGCATTTCGAGTATAAAGTTACCTCCGGCACGAAAATCCCACGCCTGAATGATAACCGTATAGCCAGATTCAATCAACTGCCAGGCTATCCATTCTGCCCACTGTTTGTCAGCCCCGTTATAACTGATGAAGAAATCTTTTTTCATGCAGGCAGGCAAAAGAAATTCAGAAACGGAAAAATATGAGTTGGAAAAGATAATAATAATTACCGTGATATTCTGACCACCCCGCGCAACAATCAGCAGCAACAATATGGTTATCAGATAAGCGAAATAAGAGTGTAGAGATAAAAGGAAAGGAATGGCATATAAAAAAAGAGCACCTTATACAGAACGCATAAGGTGCTCTTTTGCAAGGAAAACAGCTTACTTTTTAGGAGCAATAGCTGATGAAACTCCCTGAAGAACCTGAGTAAAAGTATTCACCAGGTTACCGGCTAAATCGGTTGTTGTTTTGCCAAGAGGCTCGATAAACTGAGCAGCTGTTTTGATGGTGTTGTTAAGAACATCAACCTGCAACTGAGCAAGTTTTCCGATAGTATCGACCAAATTGTTTATGGTCCCTGAAAAATCAACGTTTGATCCGTTTGACATGGTAGGTATGGTTTATTGTTATGAGAAGTACAGCGAAAAAATCATGTAAAATACAGTACTATGAAAATACTGCTTTATAAGAGCAATTTAATAAACTTTTAAACTATTCCCATAATAGGATATTATTTAAAGATACGCATTGGAAGATTATAAAAAAACAACAGGTACAAATTTTTGTTTCATGCCAGCATCTTATAAGTAGGCTATTAATTTAATCCAGCCGAGGTTTAACCCCTTTGATATCATGGAATGAAACAACACCAAGCAGGTAATCATTTTCATCACTTACTGGAATTGCGCGAAAGTAATAACGGGAAAACATGTCAACAGCATCATGAAGGGTATCATCAGGGCTGAGAGTAATCAGGCTGTCGGTCATAATCTCGCCAAGCATCTGTTCTGTGCCAGCCGCAATCAACTCCCTGATATCAACAACTCCCTGTAGGATATTTTCTGAACTGACAACATAAACATACATAATGACGTCCATATCACCGGCTATTTCACGGTAATTGTTGATCACATCTTTAACAACAGTATCAATCGGACGCTTTATAAACTTCTGCGTAGCGTAGAGCATGATATTTTCATCATTCTGGTCTATAATCTGCTGTACACGTTCTTTGTTTTCGCTGTCCACAAACTCGATAATCTCATCAGCTTCAGAGGCAGGCAATACTGAAAGTATTCCGGCAACCTGGGCAGGGCTCATTTCATTGATCAACTCAGCAGCCCGTTCTTTTTCCATAGAGCGGATAAGCTCGCGCTGAACCCTTGGTTCAACCTCTTCCAGGGTATCCGATGCCAGCTCAGGCTCAAGTTCATTGAAAACCGCCATACGCTGATTTCCTTCAAGTTCTTCAAGAATATCTGCCAGATCAACAGGATGGATATCGTTGATATTTTCTTTGAGCACGTTCAGCTTTACATTGCCTTCAAAACTATCAATAGTATCAGGAAGCGGCTGCACATAGAGCCATGAAATACTTGATCCCTCCTTGTATCGGGCAAGATAGTTCGCCAGTTTTTTAAAACCCATTCTTCTGAGTATGCGAAAGCGGTTGAAGTCCACTTCGCTGACAAAAAGCCGACCGTATTGAAATATGAGCTTTACATCATAAACAACTTCCACCTCATGATCATCCATGTCAAGAATTTTCTTGTCAAGGATATAGTCTTTCAAAAAAATGTAGCTGTCAACAGGGTTAAGCTCGTAACCTTCTGTACTGGTTATTTCCGATACAATCTCGGTATTGGAAATGAGAGTGATTTTATCCCATGGTAGCAGTAGGTGGGGATCACCATAAGGACGCTGAACCAGCAGATGAGTCACTTCAGGAATTTTACCCGGGTTTTCCTGTATGACAAGATCTTTAAGCTTGCCAATGGAACGAGATTTCAGATAGATTCTGCGTCCGACAATTTCGCTCAGAAAAAATTCTTGATCCAGTACTGTAACCATTCGTGTTCCCGATTTATAACACCGTGATGAATTTGTAAATCATAAGTAGCACCAGAAAAAAAAGGTAAATACGGAGTACCGTGAGGGAAAATTTGACGGCTCGCGACATTTGAACTGTCGGTTTCGCATAACGCTGGTTGATCTCGCGGATCTTGCTGAAAAACTGCTTTATTGTCCTCATGGCCGGTACCCTCAATTACTTGAAAAGGTTGGGGAAAAGTGCGCTGATACCATACATGGTCGAAAGAATGATAATCGCTACTACAATAATAGTACTGACAATATTCTGAAGAAGAGTATTGGCATACTCGCCCATTGTCTTTTTATCATTAAGAAGCAGGATCAGAAACACAAGTGCAGCTGGCAGAAGAGTAACTGCAACAACCTGTACAAACAACGTGATAAGTACAAGCGGCGCTCCCGGGATAAGAGGAACCACGCCGGCAGTTGCAAGGGTAATAAAAAAGGAGATGTAGAACCACGGCGCCTCTTTTACCTTGGTATTGAGTGAGTGCGCCCACCCGAAAATTTCACCGAATGCCCAGGAACTTGCCAGGGATATGCAGATAGCCCCAAGCAGACCGGCATCAAACAACCCGATAGCCATGAATGCACCGACATAGTGATTTGTTTTCATCAGTATTCTGGCTGCCGTTGCGGCATCATCAATCGGAGCGCCGTGCAGCAGCGTTCCCGTTACAACAACAATGAAGATCGCAATGGCCACAGTGATAATGGAGCCGATAAAAGTATCAACCTTGCCCATTTTAATATCTTTTTCCAGTAATCCTTTGTCAACCACCGAGCTTTGCTGGAAAAAAAGCATCCATGGAGCAATGGTAGTACCGATATTGGCCATAAGAAGAAAAAACAGGTCGTTGTTGAGGCCGCCCGGAAGATTTGGAATCAATCCCTGACCGGCAATGTCAGCAATTGAAGGGTTGACCATGAAGGCTGCAGGAATATAAATCAGGTTCACCAAACAGAATCCGAGCGCAATCTTTTCCCATGTCCAATATCGTCCGTTCAGAACAATAATGCCCATGAGCAACACAACAGCTACCACAGTTAACCAGGGAGGAACACCAAAAATACCCAGTGCTGCAGTCATGCCAACAAATTCTGTGACCAGTGTCAACCAGTCAACAATCATGAGATCAAGAAGAGAAAACCATCCCCAGAAAGCACCGAAACTTTCAAAAATAGCCTCGGCATGCCCCCGTTTGGTGACAGCGCCAAGCCGTACAGTCATCTCTTGAACGTAATAGGCTACAGGAATAAGGAGAAGCAAAAACCATATAAGGTGATAACCATATTTTGCACCAGTCGCAGCATATGTTGTAATGCCACCGGCATCATTGTCAGCAATCATCACTACAAGACCGGGACCGGCAATAACCAGGTAGAGACGAACCGCTTTCCAGACTTTTTTAAACCGGTAATAGAGAACGGAAAAAAAATCCATATCCACTGCATTGGAATGTTGACAAAACCAGGCATTACCAATAAGAAGGAAAGAAACGGCAGCTGGCAAAGAGAAATTTTTTCAATGGAAAGTGGTCAGTGTGGTAACACGCATTGAAAAAACATGAAACTCGTTCGGAATTGCCACTCAATCCGGCCGGAATTTACAATTCTATGTCAACATTACAAAGTCAGTTTCTACACTATCTTTAAGGTTTTTTTCAAGACACGACAACTCTCACTGATTAGATGCCGAATACTCAATAACTAAAAGTATAAAGATGAGTTAATGCTGTAATTAATAAATCCTCGCCAGCTCATATTTACATTTGTTGCAGCAGAGCTTTTATTAAACCGGAATTACGTACCGTCTTTCTTTTCACTGCAGCGCAAAACACTTCCTCATCTCCCCAGATTTCAACACTATCTTTTGCCCGAGTTATGCCGGTATAAATCAGCTCTCTTGTCAGTATATCAAAATCGACCGGCGGCAAAAGAATGAGTACGTGGCTAAATTCGGAACCTTGGCTTTTATGAACTGTCATGGCAAAGGCTGTTTCATGCTGCGGCAATCGTATAGTCGATATGCTGCGAACTCCCCCATCTGGAGAAGGAAAAAAAGCCCTGAGCTCATGTTCATTGTCGGGATCTGGAAAAATAATGCCTATATCACCGTTGAAAAGATTAAGGGTGTAGTCATTTGCCGTAATCATGATCGGTCTGCAGGGATACCAGAGTCCGGTTTTTGTAATCAGATTTGCGGCACCAAGAATGCTTTCAATTTCTCTGTTGATACCATTTACACCAAATAACCCTTCACGAATGGCACACAGTACACTGAAGCGATCAAATCTCTCCAAAGCTTCACCGGGTGAAGACGCCTCAAAATAACTGCCATATCCATCGAGCACTCTCTCTTTAAGAAGCTTTCGCAGTGTTTCACGGTTCGCAACATTACGCCAGGCAATTCCGACTGAATAGAAATCTCTCAAAAGATTAAGTGCTTCCCGCCCTCTTCCAGCATTAACTTCCCGACTGATAGCGCTAATGTGGCTCCCAACCTTGAAACGGAAGTTTTTTTCAAGCATGACAACTGATCGCGCAACAGAAGAAGCCGGGTACTCTTCTCCAGCCAGGCAGATATCACCAAGTACAGCTCCAGCCTCAACTGAAGCCAGCTGATCCTTGTCGCCAAGCAGTATAAGCCTAACATTGGGGCTGAGAGCCCCCATAAGTGAATTCATTAACGGCAGCGCCACCATTGACGCCTCATCAACAATAACCACATCATAAGGAAGCGGATTCATAACTGAATATCGGAAACGATCCGATCCGGAAATAGGACCAAGCAGCCTATGAATTGTAACAACTTGATCAGGAATAGCTTTTCTGACCTCATCAGAACAGTCAAGCGATTGCCGGATATTGTTAACGGAAGCTTTAAGGCGTGCCGCCGCTTTCCCAGTAGGTGCTGCCAAGGCGATCCGCATTTTCATGCCTCCCTGCTGTTCCAGTAACAGCGCAAGTATCCTGACAACTGTTGACGTTTTGCCTGTACCTGGCCCCCCAGATATGACGCAAAACTGCGTGCGCAAGGCAACTTTGGCCGCATCTTTCCGACAATCATGCTCTTCATCAGCAAGATGAGGAAAAAACCGTTCCAGACCTTCACACAGCAGATTTTCATTAATAACTCCAGCATCAGCCCCTGCTTTTTGGAGAAGTATTCCTGCAAAATTCTGCTCATAACGCCAGTAGCGATAGAGATAAAGCCGTCCGTCCGTATCAAGCACCAGAGGCCGGAACTGCCCCGGAGCGCCAACGGCAGAAGACAACATCAGCAACTTCTTGAGTTCCTCTATTTCTGGAAGCTTTACAATTTTACCATCAAATACAATATTTTGAGCAGCAATATCACTAAGGTTCAGGCAGATATTTCCCTTCCCAACAGCATTGCTTGCCAAAGAAACGACAATAGAAAAAAGATCATCCTCAGCACCACCACTCACTCTTTTAATAAACGCCGCAAAATGGTGATCGATTAAACGTTCCTGATAATCTATACTCACCTGTTATTCTCCCTTTTCAATCAGAATATTGGTCAGCTCTTCAATCAACTCTTCTGACGGATAGTCTCGAAAAATACCGCTTTTTGCACCCTGCTCCCGATTAACCCCCCTAAGAAAAAAGTAAAGTACTCCTCCGAAATTCTTGCTGTAGCTGTAGTTTTCAACCTTCAGCAACAAGTATCGGTTGAGAGCAACGGTATAAAGAAGGTATTGGAGATGATAAAGATTTTTTTCCATAACATGTTTTATTGACACATAACGATAATCGTCGATAGAGTTGCCCAGATGATTTGATTTCCAGTCAATAAGGTAATAGCGTTGACCTTTTTCAAATACCATATCCATAAACCCCATAAGAATACCCTTTGCTGGTCGGAACTGAAGCATCGATGCCAAAATGGAAAGGTCAGTACCGGCAGTCATAATGCCATAACGTGAAAATACCTTCCCAAGAATTGCCGGAGTAACAAACTTTAAAGGGAAAAAAAACTCAAATTCCGTAATCCAGCTCCCGCTTCGGAGGGAGCCAAGAGTAAACATTCCATCCTTTGATGCCAGAGGTGTAGAAAGCACATTATGCACCATACCGGTAATATATGGCTCCCAATCCGAATCGTATCCGTACCGTTCAAGTCCTTTTTCAACATGCCCACTTATCTCAAGGTCAGTCGGAGAAGTGAAATTCAAATGTTCAAAAATCCCGTGCATGAAAATACCCGCCTGAGCTCCACGTGGAAAAGTGAAAATGCTTTTTTCCGCAACTGAAGAAGGTAATAGTGGTACTGCAGGTACCTCACGCTCATCACGGTCTGGCAATTCGGAAATCGTCGGCTCATGACAACTTAAAGAGGTAAAACTGGAAACTCGCCAACTGGTTTCAATTTTACCTCTGAAAATTGGTTCTACAAGAGAAAATCCACCTCTCTTTGCCGTCACAGGAGTAACTGAACTGTTGCATTCAAAAGTCTGACGAGTTATCGTGCTGAATCCGATTGCACCATTTGAGCTTTCCGCAATCGCCTGGAGCTGGCAAGCCATTTCCTCTGCCGTTAAAGTTGCAGACTCAAAAGCAAGCAAAGCAAGAGGGTCAAAAGCCTTTCGCTTCTCATTCGGGACGTGAAGAAGATAATCGATTGGCGAGCGATCAGAGCGTGTTTTTCCAGTAATCAGATAACAGCGGTATTGTGCTCGCGTAATAGCAACATAAAGGAGTCTCAGACTTTCGGCCAACGATTCCTTTGCCGCAATTACCTGATGATGTTCAAAATTTGGCGAGCCGAAATCCTTTACAAGCCGTCCGTTCTCATTATGGAACATAATCACCTTTCCAGTAATGTTAACTCCTCCCCAGAGAAACGGACAGAATACAACAGGATATTCAAGCCCCTTACTAATATGAACAGTAACAATCTTCACAGCCGTTTCATCGGTTTCCAGTCGAATCTGGTACTCATCTGTACATTCATCAGTACCGCACATTTCACTGAACCATGCTGCAAGCCCTTCCATCCCAAAACCGTTTGCATGTTCTTTCTGATGCAACAGATCAAAACAGTGCAGCAGATTAGTCAGCCTTCGCTCCCCCGACGAATCAGGATAACCAAGCAACCGTTCACGAACCTTCTCTTTTGCCATGAGGTCACGACTCATAACAATAAATCCTCGTTCAAGCCACATATCATGGTAGGCGCGAAACTGCTTGAGACATGCCACCGAAGATGCTTCATCCTGGTTAAAAAGGGCGATATCATTACCTGACCGGCCAAGAATATCTGTTACCAGTGCGGCCCTGACCTTCGATTCGTTACCAGGTTCACAGAGAGCAGAAAGCAGAATTCTTACCTCACCAGCCTCCTGTGATCTGAAAATACTTAAATCACTCCGCATGACCCCCGCAACTCCTTTTGTCCTGAGCGCGTCAAGAATCATTGTTGCTTGACGATGCGTGCGTACAATAACAGCAATATCTCCTGCTACAACAGGCTTATCTCCAATAAACGCTTTCCCCTCTCGTCCCTCATGAAGAAGTCGGGCTATTTCCCCGGCAACAGCTACGGATGCAATAATGGAGGCTTGATCAACCGTCAGGACTCCATTTTTTTTATTCCGGGAGTCCATAAGCCAAAGCTGGAGAGGTGCTCCATTCATATTATTACTGCGAAAAGCATCATTTTTCCGGATACTAGCTGAAAGCGGATGGTAAACTATTTTATCGTAAACGAATGGTTGTCGGGAATTGTCAAACAAAGTATTAAATGCCTGAAGAAGCAAGGGAGATGAACGCCAGTTCTCCGTCAGGGTAAATTGACGATCGTTGCTCACCTCACGGACAGCAAGCATATAGGCAAAAATATCTGCTCCACGGAAGCTGTAGATAGCCTGTTTCGGATCTCCAACAAGAAAAAGAGGATTATCTGAACCAGCATAAATTTTTCTGAAAATCTCATACTGTACAGAATTGGTATCCTGAAACTCGTCAATAAGTGCGGCGCGGTACTTTTCCCTGAGTATTCCAGATAAAGTTTTATCCCCATTTTCAGAAGCAAGTGCTTTATAAAGATCATCAAGCAGATCGTCAAAAAAACGTACGTTTTCAGCCATCTTACGCAACTGGAGATTTCTGCCATAAAACCTCACCAGTTCAGCCTGCAGGGCAAGAAACCGTTGTTCCACTGCAACATGCAACAGCTCACAACTCTCAAAAAAAAGATGTTGCGGAGAAATACCTTTTATTTTTTTTCCACTCTCAATCCCGCTGACAGTAAAGCGTTCGAATTCCTTGAAAAGATCATAAGGATTTCCTCCGGCAACAAAGGCATCAATTTTATCAAACAATGGTTCAAGCCGGTCAATGCGATAGGTATTTTCCGACCTTTTTAACGCTTTATCGGTCAGTAATAGTTGTTTAATAAAAGCTTGTTCATCTTGCCAAATGCGACATACCGCGCTAAAAGCCTGACGAGAATCTTTTTCCAGAGTCTTGATCTCCTCATCACTGAAATCAGGAATAATCTCTATCCCTGTAGAAGAATTAATACCAATCAATAACTTCTTGAATACATCAGAAGCCTTGTATTGCAATGCATAGCCGAGAAGGTGTGCCGATTCCGTAAAAAAATGCATACGCCAGAAGTCATCGGCAATTTCCTGAAGAAACTCTGACTGATCCGTAACCAGTTCGGTATCATAGAGTAAACCACTTTCAAAAGCGTTATCCTGAAGTACCTTTAAACAAAAGCCATGAATGGTAAAAATTGATGCCGTATCAAACGCTCCGAGAGAGCGCTCCAAGATTTCCTTTACCTCTTTCTGGCCATTACAACTGTTGTTTCGATACAGAGATTCAAGAAAAGGATCCTCGCCAAGATGTTCTACACTAATGTTGAGTGCTTCAGTAATACGATTCCGGATTTTTGAACGAAGCTCCTGCGTTGCAGCCTCAGTATAGGTCACAACGAGAATCTGGTCGGGAGTCAATTTCTTTTCGATAAGTAACCTGAGATAAATCGATGCAATGGCATAGGTTTTTCCGGTGCCAGCACTTGCCTCAATCAAGTTCATCCCTGAAAGACCAACAAAAGTATAGTCCAGCTTTTTCATTACTCAGCTTTCCTTTCCGATTGCATCATGGGTATGAGAATTTCATCGGTAAGTGACTTGAAAGCTTCGTTAAACGGATCAGAGGAACCAAAACAAAGATGAATAGCTGGATCGGATCCCTCACCAAGATGATTAGTGAATCCGTTGTCCATCCACTCCTTGCGTGCCGCTTTCAACTTTTCACTCTCTTCATCCTTCTCTGCATAAGCAAGAGAAGAGCGAAGAAAAAAAGGCAAAGGCATCATAAGACCACGCCAGTAATGCTGCAGAAGCTTTTCAAGATGCATTGAGGAATCATGAACAACAGTAAAACGCTTGGCATCATCAACCATGAGAAGCAGTGTTTCTTCTGGATACCCTGTACGCTGTTCCGTATTCAGCACAAGATGTTCTATCCAGCTTCTCATTCGGTCTTGAGGTTTTATCTTTGCGCAACGGTAATGTAATTGTTGCTTCGGCCACAGCCTATCAAGCTTTCCCGTAAGGCGAAACTCGCCAAGTCGCAGATCAATTTCAAGTGGTTCGAGTAAGCCGCCTGATCCAGTTTTCTGCTTAATTTTCCAGGCAAACTCTTTAACCTCAGTAACCATTTCAATAAAAAGACACTTGCCGTGCCTTGCTGGTGGCAGTAGTCCACGACTACGAAACAATGGAAGCATTACCTCTACATTTTGCTCCCGCAGTATTGCTTCGAGAAGTTCCTGCTTAATAATATATTGTTCAAGACCCTGCAAATAAAAAGACTCTCGATCATTAAGAGGCTGCACGGTTCCCTCAAATCGGATACCGAGCCGATGTTCAAGAAAAAAACGAGCAGGGTTATCATAAAAGCGTAAAAGCATCGTTAGTGGCACCGTTTTCCATTCCTCCGAAAGTTCTGCAAGAGGAGCACTCATAAAAGACTGAGATCCATTTACACCACTTTCTTTCGCCAAACATGCCCGATAATTCTCTATCGAATAACTAAAAAGAGAAGACCCTTCTGTAAAATATTCACCATTGAATGCTTGTAAGCGGTGTTTTACCACCAACTGCTTCTCAACAGAAGCTCCTGAAGAAAGACAAAAAGTTCTCCGAACAGCATCAAGCAGTTCGCTGACAAGTACGGATGGAGGAATATCGCTATTATCCTTTATACTTTGACCAACATAACTTATGTAAAGCAGGTCACGAGCTGAAAGAATAGATTCGAGAAAGAGATAACGATCCTCATTGCGTAGAGAGCGGTCTCCCCGACGAGGATACAGCGCAATAAGGTCAAATCCAGGAGAACGACTTTGGCGCGGAAAAGCACTGTCGTTCATACCGATTAATGCAACAACCTTAAATGGGATGCTTCGCATGGGAAGCATGGCACAAAAAGTTATTCCCCCCGTCATAAATCCTAATCCCTGCTCATGCTGTTCAAGTCTGGCTCTGAGCCAGGAAAGCATCACTACACTCCCAACATCACCACTGTGACCTGTGATCCCTGCAATATTACCAATCTTTTCGGCAAGAGCTACAATTGCAGCATATTCCCGTTCAGAATTATCTGCCGGCAAAATAAAGGCTTTGATTAGATCCTGAAAATGACGTTGCCATCCACGAAGCGAACGAGGGTAATCAAGAGTTTGAACAAACGTATCAACTGTATTGATAAATTCCGAAAACCGTCCGAGCATCTCAGCAGCAGAACCCGCAACGTCGTCAAACGGAAGAATACCTTTGAACAACTCATTTTCATCTTGCATGGCATAACCAAGCAGCAGACGGTCAAGACCGGCCCTCCATGAATTTTCACGGTATGAAGGCAACCCCCTCAAAGTGCGATCTCTTTCATCCATTCCCCACCGTATTCTGATTTTTTCAATCCAGCCCCGAATTATCGCAAGCTCTTCCTCATTAATTGAAAAACGACGCCTGACAGGAGGCGAAGCAATAAGATCAAACAGTTCCGATGCTCCGAGACGGCTACCATGAAGATCAAGCACTTTCAGTACTGCTGCAGCGATCTCTCCTTCATTCATCATCCTTCGATCAGCAATCGAATAAGGAAGTGGAGCAAAACCACTCACTCCTCGACTAAAAACACTTGAAATATACGGAGAATAGCTCTCTATATCCAGAGCCATTACAACAATATCCCTGGGAGTCAGGTCGCTCTGCTTTTCAAACATAGAGAGAATGTTATCGTACAGTACCTCTATTTCACGCAGTGGACTGTGACAAGAATGGATTTGCACTGAACGGTCTCCGGGATCAAGATTCCGGTTAACACCATTGTCTCCAGAGCCGGAAAGATTCAGAATATCAGACTGAATGGAATGTAGCAACGTCAGTTCGCCGGGTTCCTCATAAAGATCTTCCTGTGCATAAGTAGTTTCGCTCAAATTAAGAATCATGTCAGAAAAATCCCGACCAACCGTACCAAGGGAAGCCAAAAGAGGATTTCCCTCACTACGAAAGATCCGCTCCTGCGGAGATAACCTTGAACTCGCCTTTTTCGAGATAATATCACCCCAGTATTCACGGGTGGGGCTGAGAAGAAACATATTTACCTCCGTTACTGCCGAAACAGCTGAAAACAAGTCAAGATGATATTCAGGAAGGTATGAAATGCCGAAAAGAGTTATTCTTTCTGGAAATGTTACTCTCGGAGGAAAGTGCTTCAACTTCTGGCAAAACTGCTCCTTCAGCTTTCCACGATGTACTCCTTTATTTGCCGATATCAGTTTCAGCCAAAGAATTGCCTGCCAATCATCTTTACCTGCCCGTAATTTTTCATTCTCCCATTCAGCAAGCATATCCGGACGATAGATAGTGTACTGGTCAAAGGTATAGGCAATTTTTTCGGAAAGCTGAAAAAGCTTCAAGCCATCATGATCATCCGAAAGATAATGCCGCGGTGTGCTGAAAAATTCACTTGCAAGCAGTTCCGGAAGGAGTTGCATTATGTTCCATGTCATCACCTCGGAATCAAAAAAATCTGAATCCGGGAATGGCGAAAAAAGGGTTGTGAAAAGCTCAGTAACCATTGCATTCGGAAACGGATAATGACAGTTAGCCCAAATCCCGAAATGAGAGGCAAGAGTCATGGAAAGCCAACGTTGCATACCTCGGCTCTGAACAACAATAATCTCCTTGGTAAATGGCGAGGCCAACGGTTTACAAAGAGTTTTGCCAAGTTTATCAACAAGAGCTTCCATTCGATTGCTGGTAAACAAATTAAGTGCCATACCTCTCTGAGTGAACCCGTTTATCAATTATCTTTTTACAGTAGCCAATTCAAAGCAACGCTTCTTTGAATCGTGGTACAGAGGAGGCAAGTTACTCCCCTTTTCACTATCCTACATCAAAAAAACTTCATAAGTACGCAGAAATTAGAAAAAATAGCAAGCAAAAAGAGCATTTTCATGTTTTTTTTATGAAAAATTGGTAAACCTGAAAATATTCCAGTTTATTAAAAAAAGCAGTTAAAAATCAGCAGAATGACTAATATTAGATGTCACTGCTTAAAAAACTGAAACTATCTTTTCTAGAAGTATTGAACTTCAAGATATTGCTCTTTAGTGACATAACAGTCAGGTGCTCAGCCTACTTAAAATTCCCTATTGACAAAAAGATGTTTTTGATTTACTAAAACCCTTAAAAATCCATCCCATGTCTAAAGCTGAATTAGTAGAAAAAATTGCGGAACAAACCAATCTGACCAAAGCAGATTCGGATCGTGCTCTAACTGCTCTTGTTAATGCAGTAAAAGCATCACTCAAAAATGGCGAAGATGTAGCTATTGCAGGTTTCGGAACATTTACAACTGTTGAAAGAGCCGAACGGCAGGGACGAAACCCCCAGACTGGCGAACCCCTTACAATACCCGCGAGAAAAGCAGTCAAGTTCCGGGCAGCTAAAGCACTAAGGGATGAAATAGGCGAATAATTAGTAAAAGCCCACTATTCACTTCTTTTGCCTAGTGGGCTTTTCTCAGTATTCCTGCGTAATTTGGTAACGAGTTCAAAACTTATTGCGATAAATGCGGGAATGGGAAATAACGTGCCCTCACACTTCCAAAACGCCCAAACAACAATGATAACAGATAGAATCCGCCTATAATCAAGATAATAGCTGGGCCAGATGGTACATTATACGTAAAAGCTATAATCAGCCCGGTAAACACTCCAGTTATAGCCATAAACATAGATATAACCAGCATTGCACGAAGGCTTTGCGCCCAGAATTGTGCAGCAATAGCAGGAACAAGCATAAGTCCTGCCGACATTAACGTACCCATTGCACGGTAACTTTCGACCATATTCAAAACAGTCAGTGTCAGAAAAATAGCATGAACCAACCAGCTTTTACCCCCAACCGAACGCAGAAAAACGGGATCGAACGACTCAACAACCAGCATCCGATAGATAAACACCAGAGTCAACAGTGTCACACCACTGACAGTTGCCATTAAATAAAGGAGATGATCATTCAAAGATTTGGCATCTCCAAAAAGAATATCTTCCAAATCCTGTGGGCTACCGTTAAGTGCAATCATCATAACACCTGCAGCCACAGCAATCATATATAATGCCGCAAAAGAAGCATCTTCGTGCAAAACCGTAACACGCGAAACTAATCCTGCCAACAGAGCAATCGTTAAACCTGCAATCAATCCTCCAATACTCATCGCTGGTATCGACATGCCATACATTATGAAAGCTACCGCCACTCCAGGTAAAATAGCATGCGCCATAATATCTCCTATCAAGCTCATACGCCGAAGAACGAGAAAAACTCCAAGCGGAACACTGCTCAACGACACTAAAACAGCACCAATCAAGGCGCGTTTCATCGCGGGGTCTCCAAAAAAATCAATGGTCATACCAGTGATTCTTCTCCCCATTGGTTTCACACATTTCCGCACTATTAGTCCATTTTCCGGCCAGACACAAAGCACGATCAAGATTTTCCCTGCAAAGAGCATCGTTTGTATCACCCCATGCAACTAAATCCCTTGCCAAAACTATTGCTTGCGGAAAATGGTCGCGAACTAAATGAAGATCATGCATGACGCAGATAATCGTAACACCCTCCTGCCGCCAGTGTTTCAACTCCAGCATAAGGTCAAGCGTCGTATGCCCGTCAATGGCAGCAAAAGGCTCGTCAAGCAAAATTAACCGTGCTCGTTGCAGAATAAGCCGTGCGAACAAAACACGCTGCCATTGGCCTGTTGAAAGCGCAATAACTGGTCGCTGCGCAAACGTTACCATATCAACCTGCTCCAAAGCTTGTAAGGCCTCATTTTTATGCGATTTCCTTATACGGCCCCAAGCACCAATTCTGGGCCAAAGCCCCAGCATAACAACTCCAAGAACACTAATCGGAAAGGTACGATCAATTTCGAATTGCTGTGGCAGATAGGCAATTTCATTAGGCTTGATATCACCAAAATCAATTTTCCCCGTCATCAGCGGTACCAGACCAGAAATGGTTTTCAGTAGAGTGCTCTTCCCTCCACCATTCGGACCCACTACAGCCGTCAACGAGGTATCAGTAAACGAACAATCAACATGATGAACTACTGGATGGCGATCATAACCCGCGGAAAGATTGTAAAGCCTTATTGTCATAACCCATCCTGAATAAATAACGCTAAAAAGCAGGGATTGCCCTGAAAACCCTGCATGCATAAATTCCAAAAAAATTAACAAATCCAAATAAATTCTGTTGGATTGTATTTATTGAACAAGCTTGTATTAAAAAACCTTGTTCATCAGCTTCAAACTGATTATCCATCACTCATCGAACTTCAAAAAATCGAATGTTCACCAAGTTCCTGCCCAGAAACACCCTCTTTCAATACCCTTATGAAAAAATCGCGTAGCGTATCGTTGCCATAAGAAGGCGTCATATCGGCATCGTATTTTCCCGTTTGCGGATTAAGTACCAGCATAGACTCTGAACAATAGTATTTGCCAATACGAGCAAACTCAGCCTTATCTTCAAGTTTCGGAAAAAACTTTGCAAGTACACTCAATACAGGAATAATAACGTCGAACATCCCAATCGGCATATTCTTGAACTTCGGTTTGCGACCGAGAAGTTCAAAAAGCATTTCGGCCTGCTCTCTTGTAGAAATCGCCTTGCCCGGCCCACCAATAGGTAGAATCCTGTTCTGCCGTGCAGGATCTTCAAGGCAGTCGGCCATGAAACGTGCCAAATCCGCTTCGCTAATCGGTTTGCAGGAAGTCAGTTCGCCATTACCAAACATCACATAGGGTTTACCGTTTTTCACTTTTTCAACCTGGCCGGCAATAGACTTGAAAAATGCCGTTGGCCGTATAATCGAATATGTCAGTCCCGACTCCTGTAACTCCTTCTCAAACTTCAGTTTTGCTCTCTGGAATTCAAGCAGCGGCTTCTGAACACAGATAGCTGACAACAGCACAAAATGCGTTGCTCCGGCAGCTTTGCCCGCATCAAGCGCATTAAGTGTAGCCTGATAGTCAATATTCCATGAATCCTTAATTCCTCCATTACGAGAGGTCAGGCAGGAAACAACCACATCAAAACGCTCTCCCTTGATACCGCTGTTCATCAGAGAATCCATTTTGCCCACATCACCAAACCGCACTTCCGAACCTTTCAACTGAGTGCGAACCTCAGCAGCAGAAGTCGCACCGCCAATACCGGAACGATTACGGACAAAACTCACAACATCATACCCTCTGGCAACCAGTTCACGAACAACAAACTTGCCGATATAGCCAGTAGCACCAACAACAAAAACCCGTTCAGGCTTTATTACAACTGAAGCATGGGAAAAATTAGTCACGATTCAGAAATGATTACAAATTCAATACAGATAGTTCCCATGACAAAAAAACGCAAAACAGTTAACTCTATTATCCAAAAAAAACGACAGCTTACACGTAAGGAAAAAATAATAGCGGAAAATAACGCTTATTCCATGTTCATCAAATGATGAACATTTTAAGTCTTACTGTCGGGCACTTTAGCACTTTTTTTCAACCCGAGAAAGCGCATAAAACTGAACTGGTCATCGGAGACAGTATAAAGCTATTGCAGAATAAGTTATTTTAAACAGTAATAACCTTTCGAATAGCGGATATGTCCGCCGTTGTTCGCTACTGTTTGCTATTTAGCGAACACTTTACCGAGAATCGGTTTAAAAAAATATTAACTATTTATATATCAATAAAATATGAAAAATAAACACCCTTATCCAATACGGATATATCATATTTTTGTTTGTTTTGTCAGATAGGGATTTTTCGCGCTGTCCTTGATTTTTTTAGATAAAAACCTTTTTTCTGTATTTCCTGAAAGAAGCCGATCATATCCATTTCCATCTTTTCAAGCGAAAACTTCGCAATAGCAGCCTGATGAGCATTTTCGGCAAGTTGTTTTCTCAGTGTAGCATCGCTGTACAGACGGTATAATTGAGATGCGAAAAGTGATTCATCAGCGTAACTCACATAAAGACAATGCTTATTATCCTTTAACAGCTCTTCAATTCCTCCAGCTTTTGTTGTAATGATAGCATTATCAAGCAGGGCGGCTTCTATAATGGCATACGGAATACCTTCGTTTTTTGAGGTCATGGCAAAAACTGTACTCGATAATAGGTACGGGTATGGATCTTTGAGAAATCCAGTAAAGATTACAAGATGTTCGATCCCGAGTGTTATAGAAAGCAGCTTGAGGTTTTCGAGCTCGTTACCTGATCCTATGATTACTATCCCTGCATTAGTAATACAATATTGTTTGATAAAACAAGCAAAACCCCTGAGAAGAAAGTCAAATCCCTTTCTTGTGCTGAGCTCAGCCAAAGAGGATATGGTAAAATCGAATTTTTTCGGCGCCGCCTGAACACTTTCCACATCAATCGCAATGCTGTTTGGTATGACCGCTATTTTTTCTGCTTTCATATAGGAAGAATAGAGCAGAACATCTTTGATCATCTGAGCATTCACCATTATACCATCGGCCAGCCAGTTGTATATTAGGTTGTTAATAACAGTGTTTTTCAGATCCCGGACGATTCCGAGGATTATGATATTCTTTACTCCGGTCAACTTACAGGCCATTCCCGCTAGAAAATATTCTTTCCGTTTAGTCGGAACAACCACATCAATGCGTTGCGTCTTAATAATGGAAACAATTTGCCAAAGCGATTGTAGATCGGCTTCATGCCTGAACGGTAGCCAATATTTAGGGATGGAAAAACGGTCTCCGATTTCTGGCTTCCTGTATGCTAAAAATACCCTATGCCGTTGTCGCAAAACATGCGTGGCATTCAACACCCAAGTCTCGTTTCCACCCCATGTTTTTGCCGAACAAGTAAAGAGGATGTTCATAACAATTGGAATTTAGTATTCAACGACTACCTGAAATTTTAAAATTATAAAAAACGCCCACGACAAGCATGAGATGACTTGACAAAACTAAATAGGGCTTAATGATAAAGTACACTTCACATAACAAGAGAATAATATCATTTGCTGGTTATGTGAAGTGTACTTTATTCAGATCTTTTAAGAATGTGATGTGTTTTGGTTAAGCGGAGCTGCTGTTTCCGTTTTTTTTAAAATACCATCTTCAACAAGCTTATCGATTGCTTTTGTGAGTTGGTCGTGTGTTCTAAGAAGTGCAGGAACGGAAAGTGCTACAGCTGCAACAGGCCTGATGTTAGCATCATCTTTCTCTATTCGTAAAATATTGACAAGATCAAAACGAATAATACCGTCAATAAGTGTGATGTTAGCAATTCCGTCAGAATAGATAGTTTGCATTTTACTTACTCCCTGAAAAGGTTATGATTTACTAATTAATCTATCGCTTAAAGAATGAATAGGTGTAATACCTCCAATTATTTTTTTCGTAACATCCAACCAACCGTTTACCTCATCAATATCGCTTTGATCAAGTGTTCCTGCGCTCTGTTTTAGCATCAGATGGTTTAGAATATACTGATAGCGCGATTTTGCAAGATCCCGCCTACTTGATAAAAGTTTTCTTTCGGCTTCAAGTACATCTACATTGGTTCGCTGACCTACCTCAAATCCTTTTTTTGTGCCAGTAAAAGCAATTTCTCCCGATTTTACCGCCTGTTCATAGGCATGAATCTGAGCAATACTACTAATGACACTATTATAGTACTTACGAACTTCTGACTCAACACCTCGTTCCTGACCGCTGAGTTGTTCCACTGCTTTCAGCCACTTTGCCTGTGCCTGACGTATTGATGCACTGGTATACCCACCAGTATACATTGGCATACTTAACTGAATACTAACCGAATAAGTATCATAACTATAACCGATTGAGTAATTGTTTTCACTCTCTGAATAGTTTTTACCCGCAACAAGATCAATTGTTGGGTAACGAACTGCCCGCTGTATTTCAATCTCTCGTTTCGCAATCTGCAGTTCCTGACGAGCTGCAATAAGCAGAGGATTACCCGAAAGAGCCTGTAGAACCCATGATTCGCAACTGAACGGCTCAGGACGTGTTAAAGCCAATTTTTCAGGTGCAAGTTTACAGAGCTCATCAGGATAAACTCCGATAAGATTTTCCAGTTCCCTGCGATTGAACTCAACAAGGTTGGCGACCTCAACACCTTCGGCGAACGCCATATCATAGCTGGCCTGAGCCTCATTGATTTCAGTAATCGTACCAAATCCTTTTTCGAAGCGACTTTTTGCCTGATGAAGCTGCTCCAGTGTAGCATTGGTGTGGGATATACTGAAATTGAGATTATCCTCTGCATAGAGAGCATTACAATAAGCTTCGGTTATTCGGACAATCAGGCTTACTTCTTCTTTACGAAGTTCGGCATCGCTTTTTGCCACAACAGCCTTGGCTTGTTTATATTCTGCAATATTTGCTAAATTCAGTACGGACTGTTTCACTGAAACTCCGTTACCAATGGTATTATAAAAAAGAGCAGGTTCATACTGTCCCTTATAAGCTCGTTGTGTAGCGTCCCGACCTCGCGAGGCACTCAAGCGAATATTTGGACGAAACTGGGCTTTTGCCTTCTCGATTTCCTGCTTGTATATGAGATTATCTGCATGAGCTGCTCGTATTTGTGCATCATACTCCTCGGCTTTCTTATAGGCCGATGATAAATCGACAGGTACAGCATAAACCGGCAAAGCGGCAACTAACACAGCAATAATCATCAATCGAAACAACAACTTCATAATCTGAGCAATCTTCAAATTTTGTTAACAATCTCTATAACTACCTCAACAACACTGCATCTGTAAAGCGATCTTATTCTTCTTTCATGGATACTGCAATACGTTTGATAAGAGGGTCGACAAGATAAGTCAAAAGTGAGCGTTCACCTGTCTTGATGATGATCTGCACCGGCATACCCGGTTGCATTTGACGATGGCCAAGAGACTTCAGCCCTTCAGGAGTTAATGCAACTCGAGCAAGGTAATAAGAAGCAACAGGCTGCATCGGACTTATTTGCGGATCAGTTACAATGTCTTTTGAAAGTGATTCGACAACTCCCTGTACAACAAGCTGTGGAGAGTGGATAAATGACGCAAAACTTACACTAACCGGTAAACCTTTATGAATACTATCAATCAGATGCGGAGGAACCTTAGCTTCAATAAGCAGTCTCTCATTATTCGGAACAATATCCATTATTTTCTGGCCCGGCTGTATTATTGCACCCACCGTTTGTACCTGTAGCCCTACAACCTGTCCCGAGGCTGGCGATCGAACCTCTGTATCGGCAAGTTCTTCAGCAAGAGCTTTAGTTTTTTCAGCATCAGCATTGACCTCTCGTTGTAATTGTGCCAGCTCGGTAGCAGTAGCAGATCTGAATTCCGAAAGTTTCAACTCCAATTCACGTTGCTGGCTCATTGGAGCAAATCCTTCTTCTACAAGTGATTTTATACCAGTCAGTTGCTCATTGAGAAGTTTCAATGTCGCACGACGTGATTGAAAGAGTTGACGCTGATTCTCCATATTGCTCTCCGCCAAAGCACTTTCAGGTTCTTTAACCAAGTCGGAATGGAAAGTAATCGAACGGGAACCACGCATTTCCGCAATTAGTCTGTCCGCAGTGGCACGTATTCCAAGATAGTGCTGATGTACCTCATCATACCTTGCTCTTGCCATCTGACTGTCGAGGGTTATCAAAAGCTCCCCTTTTCGAACCATCTGACCCTCCCTTATGTGAACTTTCTCAATTCTCCCACCACGCAAGTTTTCGACAACCTTGCGTTTCGTAGCGATACTGACTAATCCCTGACAAGGTACTCCCTCATCAAGCGGTGCTAAAGCTGTCCAAAGAAGAATCCCCCCAAACCCGATAAGAAGTACCCATATTCCCAACCGGACAGGGCTTCGGGTATCGCGGTATTTATTTTCTCTGCCTATGGTTATTTCTGCCATACTTCTTAATCTCCATTAAACACTTCAAAAATTCACATCAGGCTGCAGGTACAGTAGCAAGGCTTTTACTTCCAGAACGCATGGCCGATATGACTTCATCGCACGGTCCCCAACGAACAATTTTTCCAGCGTCCATTAGAATGATCAAGTCTGTTACACTAAAAACACTAGGCCTGTGCGTAATAAGAATCACGGTTTTACCTGCAGCTTTCAGTATTCTTACAGCCTGTAGGAGTGAGCGTTCACCTGCATCATCAAGATTGGCATTAGGCTCATCAAGTACAAGAATGGCCGGATTGCCGTACATAGCTCGAGCAAGGCCAAGCCTCTGCCGCTGGCCACCAGAAAGCATTCCGCCAGCTTCACCGATCTGGGTATCATAACCATGGGGAAAACGTAAAATCATCTCATGAATACCGGCATAATTGGCAGCTTTGATCACACTGATTGAATCAACCTTACCAAATCGGGCAATATTTTCAGCAATAGTGCCTTCAAATAGTTCAATATCCTGTGGTAAATAACCAATATGAGGGCCGAGTTCCATTTTGTTCCAGCTTTCAATCAGAACGCCATCAATAAGGACATCCCCTTTTCGATTTGGCCAGACTCCAACGATACATCGGGCAAGTGTGGATTTTCCAGATCCTGATGGCCCGAGTACTACTATCACCTTTCCAGCCGGAAACATTATATGCAAATTATCCAGAATAGGAGCTTCACGACCTGATACTTGAACAGTAACTCCCTCAAGCCTGATCTCGCCAAAGGGCTCCTGATGCTTTGCAACAGTTTTTTGCTCTGGAAACTCTTCAAGAAGTTTTTCCAATCGCAGAAAAGCTGTACGGGACTGTACAAAAGGCTTCCAAGTAGCCACAATAAGATCGAGAGGTTGAAGAGCTTTCGACATCAGTACATTAGCAGCAATCATTGATCCAGGCGACATTTTTCCTTCAATGACCATAAGGGCACCAGCGCCGAGCGTCAACGACTGCATGCTGTAACGGACAAACTTGGCAAATGATTGCTGGCGATGCTGACGTTCAAGAGAAGATTCTGCTATATCCAGCGCTGAGTCATTTAACATGACCCACCGATCACGAAGGTTTTTTCCCATACCCATAGCATGAATAGGCTCAATATTACGCAGCTTGCTTTGCACATATCGATAGCTATCATTACCGGTTTCAGCTGCGTTTTCGATCTCTCTTTTGCTCAGATGGTGACTCTGCCAAGTTATCCCCAGCTGGATAAGTGCAAAAAAGATAGAAAGCCACCCCAGAAAAGGGCTGAGCAAAAAAATCACAGCAATATATATCGGTGTCCACGGAGTATCGAAAAATGCAATGATACCGTTTGCCGTTAAAAACTGTCGGATATTGGTAAGATCTGAAAAAGCCTCGAGGACATTATGTTTAGTGCGATTTAGATATGCATCGAAACTCGCCTTAAAAACTTGCGAGTTAAGTGCTTCATCAAATCTGATGCCCGCTCTGACCAGAAGACGTGATCGTAACCACTCAGCAAACGCCATTACAGCATAAAAGAGAATCAGAAACAAAGTCACCATTAAAAGCGTCAGTTCATTACCGCTTTTCAACACCCTTCCATAGATCTGAAGCATATAAATGGTAGGCGTGAGCATCAGCACATTTGCTATCATGCTAAAAATCCCTACCCAGAAAAACTCCCGACGGAAAACCCATAATTGACGAGAGAGTATACTGCGCTTAAAAAAATCAGATTTCATAAGGTAAATTCAGCGCCATTATAAGGGTTGATTCTATGGCTGATGATGTACAGGTTTCTGGTTTTGAGGTGGAGATTGTAAAGCTGCAATTACCTCTTGGCAAGTGCCAAATCGCTGGATTTGACCATCAACAAGAACAAGCATATGTTCTATTGATACAAGAATATTCAGCCGATGCGTAATGACGATCACAGTCGTTCCTTGTTCTCTCAATAGTTTTATTGCATTAAGCAGTGCAGTGTCACCAGCTTCATCAAGACTTGCATTTGGTTCATCAAGTACAACAAACTTGGGCATACCATATACCACGCGAGCAAGTGCAACTCTCTGCCTTTCTCCACCCGAAAGAAACGATCCGTCATCACCGATCTGCGTCTCATACCCTTTCGATAACGTTCCAATAAAACTTTCAAGTCCCACCATTCGGCAAGCTTCACGCACTTTTGCTTCATCAGGATTACCAAAACGGGCAACATTTTCAGCAATAGTTCCTTCGAACAATTCTACATTCTGAGGTAGGTAACCGACATATTGCCCAAGTTCCTCCTTATCCCATTGAAAAACATCATTACCATCTAGGCGGACCTTACCCTGCATTGCTGGCCAAATTCCAACAAGCAAACGAGCTAGGGTTGTTTTGCCTGATGCCGATGGCCCAACAATGGCGACCGATCCACCAGGAGCAACCCTGAAATTTATTCCTTTGAGAATCTGTACTGAACTTCTTGGTGCACCGGCCATAACTCCTTCCACTAAAAGAAAACCCTTGGGTGACGGTAGCGACATCTTTTTTTCTGGCAAAGGAAACTCCTTGAGTAGTCCATCAAGACGAGTAAATGACTCAAGCACATTTTCGACCTGACGCCAGTTTCCAATAAGCTGCACCAGAGGTGCGAGTACTCTACCACCAAGAATAGATCCGACGATCATAGCTGAACCATGCAACTCCCCTTTAAGAGTCAGCCAGCAACCCATTCCAAGCAATAAAGAGCTCAGAAGGCTTTGTACAAGCTTTGATAGGGCTGAATTTGTTCCAGCGTGATCCGATGCAATTGCCTGCTGTATCAGGAAATCCTGTTGACGAATCATCCATCGATTATGAATATGATCAAGCATCCCCATTGATTCAATCACCTGTGCATTGCGAATCACCCCATCAGCATAACCTTGAGCGTTGATTGCGCTCTGGTTTGCTGCCAGAAGAGGTTTACGGATACGACGCTCATTGAGTATACCGATCCCAAATTGTACAAGAGCCCCAACCAAGGCAAACCACCCGAGGACAGGACTCATCAGAAACATTATTACAAGAATAAGCAGAGCAAGTGGAGCATCAACAATAGCCAACATCGCCTGGGATGGTAAGAACTCACGGATAGTCTTCAAATCACGAAGAGGCTGTGCACCGACACCAGGCAAATTCAAAAGTTTTGCAGAAAAAATTGCTCCGAATACTCTTGATCTGATCCTCCGGTCAAACTCTATTCCAGTATCATGCATTATCTGCTTTCGCACCCACTCAAGCGATTCAAGCAACAAATAAATAAATACTACAAGAATCGTAAGCATCAACAATGTTGTATGGCTATGACTATTCACTACCCTGTCATAGACCTCCATCATATAAACACTCGGTGCAAGCAAAAGCACATTAACAAAGAAGCTGAAAAAAAACGCATGGTATAGAGACGGAATAAACTCCAAAAAAGTATCGCGTAACGGTGATTTCTCTTTGAAATTTTTCACATCGGGTAATACTTATATTTCATATGATTTATTAGCCAAAAACAATATGTTAATTTCAATAATAAACTAAAACCTATCAAGTAAAGGGTAAAATAGTAAATAGTAGTATGATATATGCTTGATGCTTATAACCAAGGCGTAACTATTTATTTTAATATGAAATAACAAGAATGTAATACTACAACATTCAACATACAAATTGTTCTATTGAGCTGGCTGCATTTACTTGTCTTACTTCATCTTGTGAAAATTTCACATTAATTATTCAGCAACAATATCTTATTTCCATTAGTAATTATTCATTAAAATCACTCACTTGCCTTTGGCAAGGCGGAAAAAGTAACCAAATACTAACCCATTATTGCATAAAAAGCCCTTATCAAATGGCTATATGAAGCTTCTTCACAGTCTTTTCATCTTAAAACCACAACACTCAATTTTATAGCTGAAAAACATGTAAATTAAAACTTACTAAAAGATTAGTGTAATAATTGTTAACTCAACAATGAAAACAGATGGATGAAAAAAACACGGTTTTAGAAATAATGAAAAAAGCAGGCATACCACTAAATGCCGGAAAGATTACCGAAATAAGTGGCCTTGACCGAAAAGTGATTGACAAAGTAATAAAGGTTCTTAAAGAAGAAAACTTGATTGTTTCTCCAAAACGCTGTTATTGGGAGCCAATAAAGTAAATACGGTCTAAATAAAGAACCCCGCCGTAAGCGTCAGGGAACCCGACCAATCCGTCTACAGCGGCAATCAGGAGATCATGTACGCCTCGGTTCTTCAGTTCGGTCATGACGCCAAGCCAGAATTTTGCTCCTTCATTCTGGGATATCCAGAGCCCCAGCAACTCTTTCTGGCCTTCCATGGTGACGACCAAGGCCACAAGTAAACCGCTTTGTTGCTGACCTTACCGTCCTGACGGCTTTTGACGACAATACAGTCGAAATAGACGATGGGATAAACCGGATCAAGTGGACGGCTCTGCCTAGTGTCATGTCAAGATTAAACTGACGGATAAAGCCTCTTCAATTTTATTCGTGCATCTTCTGTTGTAAAGCGCCAGTTGATAACGGCTTCTTTGTTATTGCGTTCTTTCTCCCAAGCACTTACCTGACGACGCACCTCAGTCATGGTATCGATTCGACGATTCAGGCACTGATTTGACAGCACCCTTAACTCAATCTCCGCCATGTTCAACCAACTGCCGTGCTTTGGCGTATGAATAAA
>Ga0194037_1000621_pt1 | contig 27271 bp, 27 predicted proteins | sample JunL306m_MetaG_FD_148653 | JGI IMG/M metagenome (GOLD analysis project Ga0194037, IMG submission 148653) | Anoxic zone freshwater microbial communities from boreal shield lake in IISD Experimental Lakes Area, Ontario, Canada - Jun2016-L304-6m | ecosystem: Environmental > Aquatic > Freshwater >...
GATCTCCACCCCTCTGCGGGCCGCTCCGGAAACCTCCCCGGGCGCCCCCTTTTGCGAAAGCCCCTCCGAACAGGCGCGACAGGATGTCTTCTGCTCCTCCGCCCCCCAAATCCTTGTAGGCATTGCCGAAGTCGAAGCCGCGGAATATGTCTTCCTGGCTGTACTGCTGGTGGAATCCGCTGGAGCCGAACGTGTCGTACTGCTCCTTCTTCTTCGGATCGGACAGCACTGCGTAGGCCTCGTTAATTACTTTGAACTTGTCCTCGGCGGTTTTGTCATCCGGATTGCGGTCCGGGTGATATTTGACGGCAAGTTTGCGGAAAGCTTTTTTGATATCGTCCGCTGAAGCGTTTTTTTCAACCCCCAGCGCCTTGTAATAATCTGTAGCAGCCATTTCTGTCACCATCCTCCATTGTACGCTGTAACACGTCGCATTTTGGTAGGGTGGGCAGAGTGTTTTTCCAACAATCCGCGTGCGCTAACGGTGAAACTGTTTGCACACCCTACGAAAGATGAGATGTTACAAGGCGCCATTCTTTACATTCCAATTAAACAGTAAGCGCTGTCGAGTCCGGTGTCAACCGCGATATTAACGTATTTTGTATCAACTTGATTATTCTATGATTTGTTTGCATAATGTATTATCCCGACAAAATTGGAGTAAATATGTCCAAAACAGTCTACATTGAGTCAAGCGTTATAAGTTATCGGGTTGCCCGGCTAAGCAGAGATATTGTGGTCTTGGCACGCCAGGAATTAACAGCGGAATGGTGGGACAACGTCCTTCCGCAGCTTGACGGATTCGTATCCCCCGTTGTTCTTGAAGAAATTGCACTTGGCGACCTTGATTCAGCGGATCAGAGGCTTCAGATCGTGGAGCAATTTCAGAGTCTTGAGATCAATGACTCTGTCAGGTTGCTTGCCGAACAGATTGTTATACAATTGAAACTGCCTGATCACGTTTTGCCGGATGCATACCACTTGGCATTACCTGCTGTTCACGGCATCGAGTATCTGGTAACGTGGAATTGCAAGCACATTGCCAATGCTTTCATGCTTAAACGTATCGAAAAAATAGTCGTTGCCAATGGCTACGACATGCCGGTTGTATGCACACCGGAAGAGCTGATGGAGGAACTATGACCACGAGATTTTCAGATCCGGTTGTTGATGAAGTGCGAGCTATTCGTAAGGGTATCATCCAGGATTGTGCAGAAAAGCATGAAGACTATTATTCCCACTTGATCGCTTTACAGGAGCATTATCATGGGCGAACCGTATCTTTTGCGGCAAAATCGGACAGTGAACAACGAAGTTTAGCAAAAAGTGACTGTCACACTTCGGTTTGATACTTACATCGCTCCAGTGAAAGGAATACATCAGATATGAAAAAAATCATCATCATCGGCGGCGGCATATCCGGCCTCGCGACCGCCTGGCTGCTGCGGAACAAGGCGCAGGCTGCCGGTAAAAAGCTGGACATAACCCTGTTGGAGAAGGAAGAGCGGGCGGGGGGGAAGATATGGAGTATCAAGGCCGACGGTTACACCTGTGAATGGGGGCCAAACGGCTTTCTCGACAGCAAGCCGCAGACGCTGGATCTCTGCAGGGCGATAGGGGTCGAGGGAAATCTGCATCGTAGCAACGACAACGCCCGCAAACGTTTCATCTTTTCCGGCGGCGAGCTGCATCAACTGCCTGACGGTGGTCCGGCTTTCCTCAAGAGTCGTCTGATCTCCTGGCCGGGCAAGCTGAGGCTGGCGATGGAGCCGACACCGTTTATTGCATCGTCACCCACCGGTGTGGACGAAACTCTGGCTGACTTCGGTCGTCGCCGCTTGGGAAATGAGGCGTTGGATAAGCTGATTGCACCGATGGTTTCCGGTATTTTTGCCGGTGATCCCGAAACCATGTCGCTCATCTCCTGTTTTCCGCGCATAGCCGAGTTGGAGCGCGATTATGGCGGGCTGATCCGGGCCATGATCATGCTGGCCAAACAGAAAAAACGGGATATAGCGGCCGGGAAGGTTGTCTCAAGCGCCGCCGGGCCGGGAGGAATCCTGACCTCCTTCCGCGAGGGTATCCAGTATCTCTCCGATTCCCTGGCCGGTTCGCTGGGCGCGATCGTCAAGCCTGGGAGAGCCGTAACTGCCGTGGAGCAGGGTGGTAGTGTTCCTTATCGGGTAACGTGCGGCGATGGTAGCGAGTTTGAGTCTGATCAGGTGATCATGGCCTCACCGGCATTTGCGGCTGCTGACATGCTTTCGGCTCTGAGCGGGGAGTTTGCAGCTGTACTGCGGCAGATTCCCTATGCCAGCATGACGGTAATCTGCTTTGGTTACATTCGTGAGCGAATCAGGCACTCGCTAGACGGATTCGGTTATCTGATTCCCAAAAAAGAGGGGTGCAACACGCTCGGCACCCTGTGGGATTCAAGCATGTTCGAGAACCGGGCGCCGGTGGGGAAAGTGCTGCTGCGCAGCATGATGGGAGGGGCCTGCTTTCCGGAATATGTCAAGCTGAGTGATGACGAGGTTGTGGCACGTGTCAGGCGGGATCTGAGATTGACGATGGGTATTGATGCCGAACCGGAATTTATCAGGGTGTTCCGCCATCCGCAGGCCATTCCGCAATACACCGTCGGGCACGGAAAGCGGTTACAGGCGCTGGAAGAGTTGCTTAAAGCGCATCAGGGGCTGATCCTGACCGGCAACTCATATCGTGGTATCGGACTGAATGACTGTGTAGCTGCTGCCGAGCGGGCGGCAGATGAGGCGCTTGAACTGGCGTGATTCCGGATTTGAGCCATCACTTTGCGGGCGGCAGTTCGCCGGCCTGACGTCATGACAGCTCTCATGCGGATATTCCTGCTGCTCCTGCTCGCAGCCCTGCTTCCCTCTCACACGGTCGCCGAAGAATCTTTTTCCCATATATGGAGCGGATATTCTACATCGCTGAGCGGACGTTCTCCCCAGCAGCGTAACAATGCCGTCCTGGCCGGACGCTGTATTGACGGTTACATCATACCGCCCGGTGGCAGATTCAGTTTCAATGAACTTGTGGGTGAGCGTAGCCGTTCCAAGGGATATGAAATTGCGCCTTTCCTGAATGCCGACGGCATGCTTGAGGAGACTCCGGGAGGCGGGATCTGCCAGCTGGCTTCTACCATCTACAATGCCGGACTTCTTGGGGGGCTGGAAGTGGTCGAACGTCACCCCCACTCCCGTACAGTGCCTCACGTCCCCCCCGGTCGAGATGCTACCATCGCTTCCTGGCGCAAGGATCTCAAATTGCGCAATCCTCTGCCCAACCCGCTGCAAGTCAGGATCAGCAGTGACAACAACCGGTTGACAGTGTCGCTGCGTTCGTCGGTTGAAAAGAATTTTAACATTGTGATTATCACCGAGCAGGCGCAGCTCGAACCCCAGTCCGTGACCGGGCAGACAAAAAATGGGCAAAGAGGGGGGCGCGGCTTCTCAACCGCTACCTGGCGGGTAACCAAGAAGGGTGGAGTCGATACCAAGGAACTGCTCTCGGAAGATGTCTATCCCGCACCGAGCCGAATCATCGCCGGAGGGGGGAGATGAATCCTTTTCATTATTCTCCACATTTTTGCAAAGGAGGAGTTGCCTTAACGCTGATGGCCGGAATTTTTCTCTCGCCCATCACCGCCCTGGCCGCCCCTGACTTCACCACAGCAGAGAAAAGGGCATTGCTGGAATATACCCGCAGCTGCCTGACCGCTCAGCTTGCCGGCGCTGCATCACCACCACTCCCCCCCGGGTTTGCTACCCGTCAGCAGCGAAACTGCTTCGTGACCTTTTTCATCGGCAGACGCGTCTTTGCCTGTTTCGGCGGATTTGTGCCCCGCCGGGGCAATCTGGCCGCAGAGATCAGCGAGAATATCCGTCTGGCATTGAAGAACGATACCCGCGCCCGCACAGTAAACCTTCAGACCGCAGCAGAAGCTGGTGTACAGATCACCTTCCCGCTCGGACAGCCGCAACGGGTGGATGGCTATCAGAGTATCGACCCGGTTCGCGAGGGGATGTTCGTCGAAAGCCCACATGGGGGGGTGGCCTTTGTCCCCGGTGAAGCGCTCACAGCATCTTGGGCTTTTCGCGAAGCATTGCGACGTCTTGGAGAGCGGAACCCGGCGGCAGTGACCGTGTACCGCTTCAAGGCAGAGGCGGTTTCAACGAGGGGTATGAACCTGAAAACTCATTAGTATGCTACTTGGTTGATGGCGTGCTCGTTTTCATGCAGCGGGTTCGGCTTCAGAATGGGCCGGCTCCGGCAGATGCTCATCTTTCTGCTGGGCTATGAAGAGCTGGTCGCCAATGTAGGAACCCACTCCATCATCAGCAACGTGGAAATCTCCGTTCAGGATTGGTATGGCGACCCGCAACAACATGGTGTAAACAAACAGGCCAGTGGCCCATATGCCCATGGCCAGCAGAAGTTCGGTGCCGCTCGGCGAATACTCATAAATCTCATGCAACGTATCAGGTATAAAACCTGGTATTACCAGCCCCATTCCCTTCTCTATGTAGACACCTGCAAAAACCAGTACGCAGCCGATTATCAAAGTAATGGTGTTTTTCCGGGTTGCCGGGACCAAAAAGAGGAAAAAGGCAGTGATGTTGAATATCATCGCCGTCCAAATATAGGGAACCAGGGCAGAATGCCCGTGCAATCCCTGGAAAAGGTACTGAAATGACGCCAAATGAACCGTATCTGTGTAATATTCCTTGAATATTTCTGCGCCAAGCAGGAGGAGGTTGATGAACATGGCATACGCCATGATTTCTGCGACCTTCTGAATAGCCTCATCCTTGATCCTGAATTTGGTGTACTTGCGCACCAGCAGAAAGATCAAAAGCATGAAGGCTGGTCCGGAACAGAATGCAGATGCCAGAAAACGGGGAACCAGGATGGATGAATTCCAGAATGGACGAGCACCAAGCCCGTTGTAGAGAAATGCCGTCACTGTGTGAATGGATATTGCTGATGGGATCGACAAAAGCACCAGCGGCGTATAAAAATTATGCTTCGGCTCTCGTCGGTAGTACAGACTGTAGAGGATGTATATGGATATCGTCAGATTTAACACCAGATAGGTATTGAGAACAACGACATCCCACGCCAGCAATGATTGTGGAAAATTGAGCAGCCCCAACTTGGGAATCAGATGCCAGAAGCGCTCGGGATGCCCTATATCGACTGTTACGAAGAGTAAACACATGACAATTGCTGATACCGCCAATAATTCCCCGAGAACAGCAAACTCCTTGATTGGGCCCCATTCATACACATAGGCCGGAATCACCAGCAGTACCGCAGCCGCAGCCACTCCAACCATGAAGGTGAAATTGGAGATGTAGAAGCCCCATGAAACCTGATCCCGCATGGCAGTAACGATAAGGCCTTCATTTAATTGATAGGCGTATGCCAAGGCACCGATGCCCATCAGAATCAGCAGAAAAAAGACCCAGCAGTAATAGGCCTTGCTGCCTTTGGAGACCAGCACCAGTGTACCCGCAAAAAAGTTCCATATATTTTTCATTGTTACTCCCTACAGATGATGTCGGTTTGCCGGACCATGAGACTGTTTATCAGGGTCAGGTCGCATAGAAGTAGAAGAATTTGGGCTGTGTGTTGAGCTCTTCCTTGAGTATGAATACTCGCTTGTTTTCAATCAGGTACCTGATTTCGCTTTCCGGGTCGAGCAGGTTGCCAAACTTGCGGGCACCGACCGGACAGATCTCTTCGCAAGCGGGATAACGGCCCGGTTGTTCGCGTGTTCTCTGAACACAGAATGTACATTTTTCAACAACGCCTTTGGGACGGGGACGGTTGCCAAGGTAGTGGGTGGCTGGATTCATTTCTGCTGCAGGGAGGCCCGGCTTGCCCCAGTTAAAGTGACGGGCGCCGTAAGGGCAGGCTGCCATACAGTAACGGCAGCCAATACACCAATTGTAATCTACAACGACAATTCCGTCTTTCTCTTTCCAGGTCGCCTGGACAGGGCACACTTTCGTGCAGGGGGGATTCTCGCACTGCTGACACTGAACCGGCATATAAAAATGCCCCTTTTCAGGAACCTTATCAGGGTTGTAGTAGTGCTCGGCTTGCGACAGATCAACCCCCTTCTCTTTGTTCAGCTGCATGACGCGAATCCAGTGAATCTGAGGATCCCGTGACTGATTATTCTCTTTTACGCAGGCATAAACACAGCGGCGGCAGCCGATGCAACGCGAGAGATCCAGCGCATAGCCGTAGCGAACTCCTTCTATGGGAGGCGTGGCCTTGACCGTCACCTGCTTTGAGAATTGCTTGCCATATTTGGTTTCGAGACGGGTTAATACATTCTTTAACTCTTCTTTGGAAAGTTCCCTGAAATGCTTCTGAAAAAATTCCTCCCATAGAGAGGCCGAAGCGTTTTTATCAGGCAGGGCGATCAAACCGACACCGGCAGCCAATGTCTTTAAAAATTTGCGGCGTGAACTATGATGGGCATAATCATTCTTTATAATTTCTGACATGAATCAGCTCCCTGAAAGGATTTCGAAATTAATGACGTGCTTCGCCAGGGCGCACCGGCGGCGGAAGGGGCTTAAGAGATTTGAATTTCGGGTCGTGCGGGTTGTGACAGTGTACACAGAGCAGATATTGCTTGTCACCGTTCCAGAAACCGGTACGCTTGCCGTGAACACCCACCTTCCAATCGCGGAACTTGTCGCCATGGCATTGGCCACATAATCGATACGACTCTGTAAAATCAAGCAGTTCGCCGGAGACCAGTCGCAACTTGTCCCGATTCATCAGATTGTGACAGTCAGTGCACCAGCGCTGGCCTTCTGCATGATGCAGCACTATCTCGGTGTGGTACTCTGTCAGTGCCCTGCGTTCCGGATTGGGTTTCAAATAGGTATGGCACTGGCTGCAGGGGAAAACCCCTTCGGAAAATGGTGGACGAGGCACAGCAAAGGTTTTCTCCTTCGCCCGATTTTTTATGTCATAAACAGGTTGCTGTTCAGCTGCGGATTTTTCTGATACAACCAGCTGCCCGGAACGGTCAAATTCCTTCACCCTGGCTGCATACGTCAGTCCCACTGACATACAGAGTACCGGTACCAAAGCAAATAAAACCAGTCTGGGACGAGCAAAACGTGGTATTTTCATCTCAACCTCATAAATTGTTTGATAGGCAGAATAATGCACCAGTATCAGCACATCTTGAATGTATGTGACTGTTTCTGAGCGCAGTGATATGAGAGTCTACGCAATTTGTCAATAAAAATAATATGTAAAAGCCCGTTTTCTCTGATACATTTCCGTTGTAAATTTTAGCGCATCGGCTGATTCTTATTGCAAATAGCTTTATGAGTGGGTATATGAACGTTATGCAACTAAAAGGGAGAGAACTATGAGCCACTTCACAGCAGGTATTATTGCCGTTATGAGTGTGTTTTTCGCGGGAACTGTTCTGGCGATTCAGCCAGGAAAAACGGTAACGTGGGACACCCCCATGGGAAAAGTTGTCTTCGATGGTAAAAATCACTTTGATGCAAAGGTCAAATGTCTGGAATGTCATTCCAAGATCTTTAAAATGAAGAAAGGGTCTACCGATATGAAAATGGCCGATATAAATGCCGGCAAATTCTGCGGTAAATGCCACAACGGAAAAAGAGCATTTGAACCGAAAGATAATTGCGATATATGTCACAAAAAGTAATTATTGACAGCACAGGCTTGCACATAGTACGGAATAGTTATTATTAACTGCGCAATGCGCAGAAAACCACGCACAAGGAGACAGTATACTATGAAGAAAATGATCGTCGCAGTACTCACACTCACCGTTTTTGCCGGATCAGCATTCGCCGCCGACGTGATCGAGATGAAAAAAGGGGTCTCTTTCAAGCACAAGGCACACGCCGATGCTCTCAAGGACTGCAAAAAGTGCCATGAGAAAGCTGAGGGCGGGAAGATTGAGGGCTTTGGCAAGGAGTATGCCCACAAGAAATGCAAGGAGTGCCACACAGAAATGAAAAAAGGACCCACCAGCTGCAAAGAATGCCATCTCAAATAGCATTTCTTTCCTGCGGAGGCGGAGTAGTCCGTTTCCGCAGGAATGTATATAGACCCTCCCCGGAACATTCCTGATTTGGTACCTGCGTTTTGTAACCCCCTGTCTGCTTGGATTCTGTGATAATGTGTGAACCCATTGATAATCCCGTGCATACATTCTGACGGCATTCAATTTTCATTGCTATTTTGAATAGACTTAGTGTATACACAAAAAAATTTATTCTTGGAGGATTCTGTTCATGTCTTCAAATCTTTTCAGACTCATCATGTTGATGTCATTGGCTCTTGTCTGGGCTCTTCCCGCTCGTGCAGAGCAGGGGATGGCCATTGACCCTGCCACCTGCCTCGGTTGCCACAGCAATAAGTTTTCCATTCATGATTTTGCTGCGTCTGTTCATGGCAAGAATGCCTGCACAAGCTGTCATGTGGACATTACCGATCTCGCCAAGCACATGAAAAAGGAGATCAAGGTTGATAAGGTGCACTGCGAGCGCTGCCATAAAAAACAGAATTCCGAGCACTATGCCAGCGTACATGCCGAAAAAGGGGTTACATGCGCTCAATGTCACACTGACATCCATACTCACAACTACTGGAAAAACGATAAACGTATCGCGGTAGCTAAATGCGTTCAGTGCCACGACAAGGAAGCGGTTTACCGGAAGTCGATCCACGGCAAGGGTGTTGCTGCCGGCAATATGGATTCAGCCGCATGCCATGACTGCCATAACCTGCACGCCATTGACAAATTGGGCGGGGCGTCCGATCACAAAGGTCGCGAATTTCATACTAAAGTATGTATGAAGTGCCACAGCGACGAAAAGTTGATGGCCAGAAACAAGGTTACCAATGTAGCGGTCAAATCATACATGGAGAGCTACCACGGCAAGAATTACCGTCTCGGTTTCCCGGATAAGGTCGCAGGCTGTGCGGATTGCCATACAGCCCACTCGGTATTGCCGAAATCGGATCCGCAATCCAGTGTCAGCCCGGAAAACCTGGTCAAACAATGCGCTCCCTGTCATCCCAAGGCAACACCGCTCTTCGCCCAGTATTATGCTCATGGTGAAATGACGGACCGGGAAAAATATCCGATCCTTTTTTACACGTTTGTCGCCATGACCGGGTTGCTGCTTTCCACCTTTGCCGTATTCTGGGTTCACACATTGCTGTGGATGTTCCGCGGCTTCGTTGAAAATCGGGAAAAGTTCGACAAAATGGCGGCAGGCACTCATCACCATGAAGTCATTCCGGATGCTCATAAACAGTATCGACGTTTCAACCGCCTGCACATCTTCCTGCATCTCCTGGTTATCACCAGCTTCCTGCTGCTTTCACTGACAGGCCTTCCGCTCAAGTTCAGCAATCAGGCCTGGGCAATAGCACTCATGAATCTGTATGGCGGTTCGGCAAACGCAGGGCTTCTGCATCGCATAGGCGCTGCAATAACATTCATCTATTTCGGTTCGGCTCTTGTCATGAGCATCAACTTCCTCTTCATCAGGAAAGACATTAAAGGTAACCCGCTGCAGCGCCTGTTCGGTCCGGATTCACTCTGCTTTAATCTGCGCGATATCAAGGATGTGTACTTCATGGTCAGGTGGTTTTTCTTCAAAGGGCCGAAACCCACCTTTGAACGCTGGACATACTGGGAAAAATTCGACTTCGTCGCGGTCTTCTGGGGTATGTTTGCCATTGGCGGGTCAGGCCTGATGCTCTGGTTCCCCGAATTATTCGGGTTATTCCTGCCGGGATGGGCTTTCAATATTGCTACCATTGTCCACTCCGACGAAGCGCTGCTGGCTACCGGCTTCATCTTCACGGTACACTTCTTCAACACCCACGGACGTCCCGAGAAGTTTCCGATGGACTTCGTCATCTTTAATGGCCAGATAGGCAAGGAGGAGATGCTCGAAGAGCGTGGCGATCAGTGGAAGCGCTATGAAGAAGAGGGGATAACCGAGAAGTTTGCCTGCAAGAGGACCAGTGGTGTTGTCTATGACTTCCTGGTCAAGGGTTTTGGATTCACAGCCCTCTGCATAGGCATCGGGCTGCTGCTGCTGATGATTATTGCATTCCTGAGCGGCGGCGGACACTGACAGGCATCAATTGAGTATCATTACATAAAAAGATCAGGGGGGCGAAACGGCCCCCCTTTTTTTATCCTGCTTCGCTGTTGTCAACGGGTTTGTTCTGTGTCTGGTCGGCAGACTGCTTCTTCTGCCATTTGCCTAAAGCGATCGATTCTACTGCAGCTGCCATGCCGAATGAAAACACACTGAATACCAGCGGCAGTCCATGAGTTCCCGTGAGATCATACATAAAGACCTTTATACCCCCGAAAACCGTCACGAGTATGGCTACATTGCGAATTTCTTTATTCTGTTTCAGGTAAGCAAACAGTATAAGAGCCACGGCCGCACAGTTGATAAGGACAGACTGGGAGCAGCGGAATGCATCGCGCTGCATCTCTGCCGGAAACAGCGGGACGGCCTGAAACATGGCGATGCGTATCATGTAGAAACCGCTTACAAGACCGGCAATCAGGAGCAGCACGGCACTGCGGTCCTTCTGATCAAACTGGCCGAAAAACGAGGAGTCCTGGACAGGCGGCCACCATCGGCACCACTGATACTGATAGAGAACAATACAGGCCAGGAGACCGGCCGGGAGGATATTGACAGCGTCCGTTGCCGTCGGGCTATCACCCTGAAGTGCAACAACGAGGGCCATGCAGCTGTAGATATGGAACACGTAAGTTGTCACCCGGACCACGCCGCTCTCCCATACCCGGGACATGACAGCCATGAAGATGGCAACCATTGAGATGATCGGCAGGGACAGGGTAAATAGGCCGGTTGCAGCCGGAAGCGCCAGCGCCAGGAGTACTCCGGAGGCAAACGTTAAAGATCCGGCGCCGGGAGAACCTTCAACACCGCGGCGTGCCAGCCAGAAGGTTGCTATCAGGTGGCCGATTGCAATCATGACGCCTGCGATGCCGACAATGGTTGTGCTTCCCCCTTGAGCGCCCGTCACGTAGGTAGCGGCTGAAAAAGCCCAGATTACGTTGATCGTGGGAAGCGACAGATCGAATCTGGATATCTTTTCCGTTCCGTTGCGGATGATACCGAGCAGGGCAAGGGACAGATATGCGGCAGCAAAAATGGCTATGACCGGTAGAAACCAGGCAATCGCCAGTTCGGGAGGGACTGTTTCTCCCTTGCGCAGTACCTTTATAATCTGGATTACCCACAACTGCAGCATAACCATGGTGACGATAAGGATCAACCAGCGCAGCCATGAGCATCGTTTCAGTTGAGCGGCAAAATATCCGAGCAGATTGGCGGTAATAAGTACCAGAGAAAGATAGGGAAAGAATGGGTGCGGATAATCTATCGCCGCACCGGCGAAGCACATGCCGAGAATTCCGACCGATATCGGAGTAAAGGCATTGAACCGGCGACTGATCATTGCCATGCCGATACCGGTAGCCATCAATGTCAGATATGCCGGCTCGAGTGGAAGAGATTTGAAGTGGGTGTGAGTTTCAACCACGATGGTTGACATCAATATCGCCCCGATGGCAGCGAAAATAGGGGCAAGAGGGCTTTGCTCCCTGTATTTGTACCATCCGACTATCATCAGGATAGCGGCATAACTCATACCGATACCCGAACCGATAAGCTTGTTGACCAGACCGCTGTCGGTTATGGTGCGAAGGATAAGTGCCACAACGAGCAGGAAGCAGAGCGTGGCGAGGCGAGGGAGTAGAGAAGTTCGTCCGGCCCAGTTCAGTACCTCTTCCGAAATATCGGGCACTTCCTCGGGAGGGTAATATTTCTCCCGGGATGCGGCGCCTGCCGGAGATGGAGGAGCAGGCGCGGCAGTATCTACATCACCCATACGCGCCGACAACCGCTCCAGTTGACTTTCCAGTGTCTGAATCCGTGTCGCAAGCTGCTTTTCCCGTTCTTCAAGAGTCTGTTCTGTCTGTGACATTCACGCACCTCCCCTGATAATATTATACTCAGCCGGCCATTCATCGTTACGTTGACCATCAATGTAATGTCCGCCTGATTTATTCTTATTCCGGATGAATTGTCAATACAATCAGTCTGAGTAAACTCTACTTTTTTATTCATCTGATTCGCAGGTCATGAGCCACAATATTTGTCAAAAAAGTTTTGACAAATATATCGTCCCATTGTAGGTTGTCACGCTTTCCAGCAGATATTTCCATGATTCATTTCTGAAAATGGTGTGTCAAATATGAAGAAGGAGTAGCTCACAATGGCAATTCGTAATACAGCCGGGTACGCTTGGAATATTATCAGCCTCATCGGTATGATCCTGGCGGTCACCGCAGCCGGACTCATCATAGTTTTTTTCGCTTTCGAGATGATTACCGGCGTTGAACACGCCTATCTGGGACTCATGACCTACTTCATGTTTCCTGGCATGCTGGTCTTCGGATTGCTGCTGGTCCCTTTCGGAGCCTGGCGGGTACGTAAAGAAAGACGAAAATCAGCTATTGAAGGGATGCTGTCACTTGAAGAGGAAATACCCCGCTTCCCCCGTCTTGACCTCAACGACCCGAGCAAGCGCAATCTTTTTATCTTCTTCATTATGGCAAGCGTCATCTTTGTGATTATCGTGGCTATCGCCTCCATCAAGGGCTTTGAATTTACCGAATCAACCGTTTTCTGTGGTGAACTCTGCCATCCGGTCATGACCCCGGAACATACAGCCTGGGGCAACTCTCCCCATGCCAAGGTCAAGTGCGTGGAATGTCATGTCGGCCCCGGCGCCGCCTGGTACGTAAAAGCAAAGATATCCGGCATGAAGCAGTTATATGCTGTTCTGTTCCATACTTATCCGGAGACCATTGAGACTCCGATTGACAACCTCCGCCCGGCCCGGGAGACCTGCGAACACTGCCACTGGCCGGAGAAATTCTACGTCGGCCGCCAGAAGATTTTCTACCACTATGCACCCAACGAGGAGAATACTCCCCGTAAAGTCGATATGTTGATTCACGTTGGTGGAAACCCGAAAAACCCCAATATAAATGGAATCCATTGGCACATAGGCAAGGAGGTAACCTTCATTGCCCGTGACCAGAAGCGCCTCGATATTCCCTATGTCGCCATCAAGGACAAAACCGGCAAGCTGACCGAGTACTCAAGCATCGAGACCCCCCTCACCAAGGATGAGATTGCAAAAGGGAATAAGCGCCACATGGACTGCACCGACTGTCACAACCGCCCGACCCATATATACCACTCTCCATCCGTTGAAATGGATCTGAATTTTGTCTCAAACCATATCGACCGTTCACTCCCCTTTATTAAAAAGGTAGCGGTCGAAATACTTGAGCGGCCATACAAGACCAAGGAGGAGGGGTTTGCCACCATTGACAAAGAAATCCCGGCTTTCTACTCCAAGAACTATCCCAAACTGGCTCAGGAAAAAGGCGCTGCTATTAAACAGGCTACGGGAGAAGTGAAGGATATTTATGAGCGGAACTACTTCCCTGCCATGAAAGTCAAGTGGAACACCTATCCGGACTACATCGGGCACTTCTATACACCTGGCTGTTTCCGTTGTCATGATAACAAGCATAAGACCGCCGATGGCAAGATAATTTCCAAAGACTGCAAAGTTTGCCACGATGTCCTCGACCAGGCCCAGGAGAATATTCCACTCGGAAAGCGCGTGACCGAATTCGTTCATCCGGTTGATATCGGGGATGAACTATACAAAACCAACTGCAGTGATTGCCACTCCGCTGGCGGCCATGATGTTCCCGGTGAGGGAAAACAGGTGAAGCAGGAACCTAAGAAACAGCACTGAGAATACAACAAAGCCCCCGAAGAAACCTCTCCGGGGGCTTTGTTGTATCTACCATAATCTGATCGCAGTCACAGCTCTTCAAAATCTTCTTCGCGTGCCACTACTTCCGTCCCGTCCTCTGCTTCAACTTCTACCGCTTCATCAGACAGCTTTTCCAGGAACTGCCTGTTATCGCTAATGGTTTTGCGAACCTCAATCAGCAGTTTTTCAAGGTCGTCAGGCGCCTCTGCCATAAAAGCTCCTATTGATTCAACGTTGCCAGAAAGCGCTCGGCATCCTTGGCCGCCATACAGCCGGTGCCTGCCGAAGTGATTGCCTGCCGATAGTTAAAATCCTGCACATCGCCGGCAGCGAAGACCCCCTCAATACTGGTGGCTGTCTGATTGCCATCAAGTCCTCCGCATTTCGTCCGGATATAGCCATCCAGCATATCCAGTTGTCCTTCAAAAACGGCTGTATTCGGCACGTGACCAATGGCTATGAAAACCCCGTGCAGTGCCAGTTCCTTGACAGATCCGTTTCTGTGGCGGATACGTATCCCCGTCACACCGCTTGCGTCACCCAGTATCTCCTCTAGCTGATGGTTCCACTCAATGGTGACATTGCCTCCATCGGCTCTTTCGATCAACCGGTCGGAAAGCACTTTTTCGGCCCGGAACTCTTCCCGGCGGTGCACCACAGTGACATGAGCGGCAATATTCGCCAGGTAAAGCGCCTCCTCGACTGCAGTACTGCCACCCCCGATTACCGCAACGTCCTTACCTCGATAGAAAAAGCCGTCGCAGGTGGCACAAGCAGACACTCCCTTACCTTTGTAGATCTCTTCGGAAGGGAGCCCCAGATACTTTGCCGATGCGCCGGTGGCGATGATGAGGGCATCACAGGTGTATTCCGCGCTATCCCCTTTCAGCAAAAAGGGGCGTCTGCCCAGGTCGGCGGCAAAGACATGGTCATAGATCACTCCGGTATGGAAGCGTTCGGCGTGCAGCCGCATGCGTTCCATCAGGTCCGGGCCCTGTACACCCTCATGGTCACCTGGCCAGTTGTCAACCTCGGTGGTGGTGGTCAGCTGTCCTCCCGGCTGCATGCCGGTGATCATGACCGGATTAAGATTGGCCCGGGCAGCATAAATTGCAGCGGTATAACCGGCGGGACCGGCACCCAGAATAATAAGCTTATGATGAACAGCGTCCATGTTCCCTCCAATAGATAAGAGGAAACCAGCTGTCGGCTTCCTCTTTTTGTTCCTGCAGATATATCTGCACCTGACAAGCTGCCTGGTTACTGATTCGAACTCACAGCAGCATAAGCTTTTGCCGCACTTCTCTGGGCCGCATTTTGTAAGTTATTGGCAGCATCAGCCTTGTCGTTCTCCAACTGTATAGCCCGCTGTTCATCCGCATCGTTCTCTGTTTCTTTGGCAACAATGTTTTTGTCATCAGCCATCTTCAATGCTTGAACTGAAATTGTTATCGTATCTGTTTGCGCTGCTTTTGCACTCTTCTGAGCGTCTTGTGCAACTTGAGGCACTGAGGATTGAAGATCAGTCTTAATCTGCGGATTGACCTGAATAGGACTGGCCAAAACACTATTCGGTGATAGAGACGCAATAGCCATTGGTTTCACCTCCTGACAACGACGCGATTATCAACACTGATACCTTCTTATATTCTACTTATTTAAACGGTTATGCAAGAGATATTTTGAGCGCTAATCGGGATAAACAGTTGAAACCCTGCAGGACTTCCGTATACTATAGCCAGAAGTCGTCTGACCTTGACGAGGTGCATCATGACCACACGCATTGAAATAGATTCGATGGGAGAAATGCCGGTACCGGCTGACTCCTACTACGGCGCCCAGACTGCGCGCGCCATTCACAACTTCCCGATTTCGGGGCTGAAGCCGCACCCTGCCTTTGTGTGGGGAACAGTGACCATCAAAAAGTGCGCGGCCAAAGCCAACATGTCCACCGGCAGACTTTCATCCGAAATATGCAATGCCATAGTGGCCGCTGCCGACGAGGTTCTGGCCGGAGGGCTGGCTGACCAGTTCGTGGTGGATCCTTTCCAGGCCGGTGCCGGGACGTCGCACAACATGAACGTCAACGAGGTTCTGGCCAACCGAGCTTTGGAGCTGTTAGGACGCGAACGGGGCGATTTCAGTACCCTGCACCCCAATGATCATGTCAACATGGCTCAGTCCACCAATGATGTCATACCGACCGCAATCCGCCTGACCTCGCTGGAGATGCTCGATCCCCTGCTGGAGGAACTTGAAAGGCTGGGTATGGCCTTGTCAGCCAAAGCACACGAGTTCGACCATGTTCTTAAATCAGGGCGCACCCATCTGCAGGACGCCGTCCCGATTCGTCTGGGACAGGAGTTCGGCGCATACGCTGTAGCAATCCGCAAGAACCGGGAATGTCTGGAGTCGTGCATTCCGGCTTTGCTGGAACTGGGCATAGGCGGCACTGCTGTCGGGACAGGCCTGAATGCGGAACCGGCCTATATCAAAACCATGATCGAAGAGCTGTCAATCGCAACCGGGTTCCCGCTGGTTGCCAGTGCGGATCTCTTCGAAGTCATGCAGAACATGGACCCCTTTCTGACTCTTTCTTCAGCCCTCCGCAGTACTGCGGTCAACCTGGGACGCATCGCCAACGACCTGCGCCTGCTGGCTTCAGGCCCGCGCACCGGACTGGACGAGATCCGCCTGCCCCCCATCCAGCCCGGCTCGTCGATCATGCCAGGCAAGATAAATCCCTCCATGGCCGAGATGACAAACATGGTCTGCTTTCAGGTGATAGGGTGCGATCAGGCGGTCATGCTGGCAAGCCAGGCCGGTCAGCTGGAACTGAACGTCATGATGCCGCTGATCGCCTGGAACCTGACTTTTTCAATGGAACTCCTCAGGAATTGCGTGCAGAAGTTCACCGAATCCTGTATAAACGGGATTACTGCCAACGAGGAGCGCTGTCGCCACTATCTGGAGGATTCGCTTGGCCTGGTTACGGTGCTGGCCCCCTACATCGGCTACAACGCTTCGGCTGCCATCGCAAAGGAATCGGTCACCAGCGGCAAGAGCATCCGCCGGATCGTGCTGGAACAGGGGCTGATACCCGAGGCGGAACTGGACAGGATCATGCGGCCTGAACATCTGACCTCACCGGGGTTGCCGTAGTGATAACAATCAATGTACCATGTAACATCACATGCAAAGGAGAGTCGACAATGAAAGAAGAAGTACTGAAGGTTCTTGAGATGGTTCGTCCCGGTCTGCAGGCCGATGGCGGCGATGTAGAACTGATTGACGTAACAGAGGACGGTATCGTCAAGGTTCGTTTGAAAGGTGCCTGTGGCAGCTGCCCGATGTCCACCATGACCCTCAAGATGGGGATTGAGCGTGCCATGAAGGAAAAAATTCCGGGCGTAAAAGAAGTAGTTCAGGTCTGATCCGGACACCGGTAAACGCCACAAACGCTCCTTCGGGTAACACTGACAGGAGCGTTTGCCTTTTCTACTTCGAATTGAGGTACTATCTGTCAACATGACAAAAGAAGGCTTTGATCCAATTGTAGGAAAAACCGCCAAGATTCTTATTCTGGGGTCCTTTCCCGGCGAAGAATCACTTAAGCAGAAGCAGTATTACGCTCATCCGCGGAACGTGTTCTGGGACATGATTGCCGCAATCTGCGACACGGGTAAAATCGATGATTACGAGCAGCGCTGCGATATTGCCCGGCGCGAAGGTATTGCCATCTGGGATGTTCTCAAATCATGCGAAAGAGAAGGCAGTTTGGACGGGCGGATCAGACGGGGCAGTATTGTTATCAATGATTACAGTCGGTTTTTTTCAGAATATTCTGTGAATGCAATTTTCTTTAACGGTCAAAAAGCGGCCATGCTGTTCCAGCAGCATGTTGCACCGTCAATCTTACCATATCAACCTCAGTTGGTGATACTGCCGTCGACAAGTCCGGCTCATGCAGCGCTTTCAAAGCAACAAAAGCTGGAGCGCTGGCTAGAAGTCAAAACATACCTGGAAACGTCAAACGAATACCTGTAAGAGGGCTGATTCACTAACACCCGCATTTCACCATCAAACCGTCACATTCTGTTTCCCTCTACCGGTTTTGAGAGCGACCAGAAATTGACAAATAACACTGGCTGCTGTATTTTTCACAGCCTGAACCGTATTCCGAGAGGTCTGAAAAATGCCGCCATTGCACACACCTTATTATCTTATCGATGAACAGAGGCTGAAAAAAAATCTTGAAATCATCCGGTCTGTACGTGAAGAGTCCGGCGCAAAGTCCGTTCTGGCCCTGAAATGCTTTTCATCATGGTGCGTATTTGATCTGATGCGTCAGTACCTGGACGGTACAACCAGCAGCTCTCTCTTTGAGGCGCGTCTCGGGCGAGAAAAATTCGGCCGGGAGGTGCATGCCTACAGCGTTGTGTATTCTGCCGAAGAGCTCGAAGAAGTCAGCCGGTTCGCCGACAAGGTGATATTCAATTCCGTCTCCCAGTTGCAGATGTTTCACGACCGCGTACATGGCCTGAAGGTCGGCCTGCGGGTCAATCCGGGTATCAGTTATTCCCACTATGACCTGGCGGACCCGGCTCGCAGATATTCGCGACTGGGGGTAAGCAATGAACAGGAAGTCAATGCGGCGGCAGAACTGATCAGCGGAATAATGTTCCATTTCAACTGTGAAAACGACGATGTAAATAATATTGCCGCCGCCTTGGACCAGATCGGCACACAGTATGCCGTCCTGCTGGAGAGAATGGAATGGGTCAGCATCGGTGGCGGTATCTTTTTTACGAAGGCTGACTATCCTCTGGAAAGATTCTGCGGAATCCTGAAGGAATTCAGCCAAAAATACGGGGTGCAGCTCTATCTTGAACCGGGTGAGGCAGCCATCACGAACAGTACCGAACTGGTGACCACGGTGCTTGATGTGGTCCATAACGAAGTTGATATTGCCATCGTTGATGCCTCTGTCGAGGCACATCTGCTGGACCACCTGATCTACCGGACAAACCCCAGGATTTCATTCCCCGGCCCGGGAAGCAACCGGATTATGATCGCCGGCCGATCATGCCTGGCTGGCGACATCTTCGGCAGCTATGAATTGGAGACCTGCCTGAAGATCGGCGACGAGGTTCGGGTCGCAGATATGGCAGGATATACGATGGTGAAGAAAAACTGGTTCAACGGCGTTCCGATGCCGTCGATTGCAGTGCGGAGGATGGATGGCTCTGTTGAACTGGTGCGTAGTTTCGGATACGAAGATTACACAGGCAGTCTATCATAAGAGGGGGAGTTACTTCATGAAAAAGAAGAATGTCATGATTATCGGAGCCGGCGGAGTAGCGCATGTTGCGGCCCACAAGGCAGCGATGAACAACGATATCCTGGGTGATATACTCATCGCATCCAGAACGCAGGACAAATGTGACGCAATCATTGAAAGCGTGAATCGTAAAGGGCATCTCAAAAACCCGGCCGGTCGCTTATACTCGGCTCAACTTGATGCCCTGGACATTCCGGCGACCGTCAAGTTGATAAAGAAGAGTAAATCCGGCATCGTGATCAACCTTGGAGCGTCCTTCATCAATATGTCTGTGCTGGAGGCATGCATCGAGACCGGTGCGGCGTATATTGACACCGCCATTCACGAAGAGCCGGACAAGGTCTGCGAGGAGCCCCCCTGGTACGCCAATTACGAGTGGAAGCGAAGGGAGCGATGCGATGCAAAAGGGGTGACCGCCATACTCGGCGCCGGATTTGATCCGGGCGTGGTCAATGCCTACTGCGCCCTGGCAGTCAAGTGCTACTTCGACAAGATCGATACGATCGATATCATGGATGTGAATGCGGGAAGTCACGGCAAATATTTTTCGACCAACTTTGACCCGGAGATCAATTTCCGGGAGTTCATCAAGGTCTGGACCTGGATCGACCGGCAGTGGAAGGAGTATCCCACCCACTCTGTGAAACGGGTCTATGATTTCCCGGTTGTCGGTAAACAGCCGATCTACCTGAACGGCCACGACGAACTGCACTCACTGTCAAAATACATCGATGCCAACAGCATCCGTTTCTGGATGGGCTTCGGTGATCACTACATCAACGTATTCACAGTGCTCCGCACGCTCGGCTTTCTCTCTCACCTTCCGGTGACACTGACGACCGGCCAGGAGGTAGTGCCGCTCAAGGTTGTCAAGGCGCTGCTTCCCGACCCGATGACACTCGCCCCCGGCTATACGGGCAATACCTGCATCGGCAACTTCGTCAAAGGATGGAAGAATGGCAAAAAACGCGAGGTGCTGATCTACCAGGTTTCGGACCACAAGAAATGCTTCGAGGAAGTTGAGTCCCAGGGGATCAGCTACACAGCCGGAGTACCTCCGGTTGCCGCCGCCATGCTGGTTGTCACCGGGGAGTGGGATGCAAAGAAGATGGTCAACGTCGAGGAGCTCGATCCGGAGCCGTTCATCAAAATTCTCGACCGGATCGGTCTGCCTACGGAGGTGAAAGAGATCAAGCCTGACAGCAAGCACTCATTTGACGGGACTGTCAGAGATCTTGAGAAGGAGCTGGCGGAATCGACGGCCACGGTCACGGTTTCCGCAGCGAATCCGATGATCGCTCTTGCCCCGCGCAAGCCGGCCAAGGCGAAAAGTTTGAAGGACAAACCGGATTCCGGAAAAGAGAAAAAGACGGGTAAAAAGAAATAATAGTGGAGCAGTGGCCGGAATTACCGATTGAAAGGACTGCCGCAGCACAGGCAGTCCTTTATATTTTTGTAGCACTTGACATGGAATCCGGCACTCGTTTTCCATTCACTGCAGTAAAGTAGGGCAGGGTGTTTTGCCCACCGGCCACCAGCACCATCCCGCGTGGGCAACGGTAAATCTGTTGCCCACGCTACCAAGCTTCCCTGCACCGCCATCTTCCTATCTTGTCGTTGTTACCCCCACCCCGTAGACCCTGTCTCTCCATTCGGTTTCACCCTGGATATGCCAGGTGGTGTCCGGTTCGGTGTAGAGCATGCTGCCCCTGCTGATTTTCAGACCGTTCAACTCCATCTGGTAGACCTGACCGGTTTGCAGGTTCTGCCAGAGCAGATCAGCCTTGCCGTCGTTGTTATGATCGCCGACGCTTACTATGTCCCAGTTGGTGCGCTTCTTTGTCATAGTTATCCGGGGTGTTCATGCTGTACAGGATGATCCGCACATCCGGGTGACGTGTCTTGAGCAGACCGCACGCCGTGACGCCGTCCATTTCCGGCATCTGGATATCCATAATCACCAGCAACGGTTTAAGCTTTTCCACCAGTGCAACAGCCTCAACACCGTTGCCCGCCGAACCGGCAATGCTGACAGAAAGAAAATCGGTAAGGTATGAGACAAGACTCTCCCTGAAGTAGCGGTGGTCATCAACCACCAGGACGGAAAGTTTCCCTTCTGCGCTATATGGATGGATTTTGGTCGCAGCATTCAGCATGAGACGGCGCCACCTTTTGGAAATTCGAGCTTGCCGTTCATGGTAGAGAAAAGTTGATAGGAAAAACTATCAGGGTAACTGTGTATTTTGGGTAAGGGTTTCTGTGTATTTTTGGGTAGGGGTAGGTCTCCTTATATCAGTTCAGAGTATCCGACTGACTGCATACAACGGAATAGTGCTAATTGGGCCGTACTCTGCAAAATTTTCTGTAGATATCCGTATTCCCTTCTGAAGATTTCGCTCTGTCAAAAACAGGTGGAGGCTCTGCATCTGCCCCTTCGTACCTGATTTCACTTCAACTGGAATTATTTCCATCCCCTTTTGAATGACATAGTCCACTTCCGCATTACTGCTCTTTGACTCTCTATGCCAATAGTAGAGCGAGGATGGAATGTGTGGATCAGCATATTTGACCAGTTCGGTTCCTACAAATGCCTCGGCAATTCCGCCTCTGTTTATATCGTTATCATTGTGCGGCATGAGGAGTGGGGTGATGTCGTTGCGCTGTATCCGTTGATGAATCCCCACATCAAACAGTATCGTTTTGAACATGTTTGGCTTGATCTGCGCCCCAAGCGGAATCCCGCGCGCATCGGTTTGATTGATTTTCTCCACCAAACCCGCTTGAAGCAACATATCGAGACAATCTTTGTATACTGCTGATTTTACGTTGGAATCTATGGTGGCATATTTGAATTTATTACCCGCTTGAAATGGTATGGCGTTTAACACTTCATCTAAACGTCCCAGAGGAGCACGTTTTCGATATTTGGCAAAATCGTCACGCATTGTTAGGATGATGTCATCCAATATATGCTGACATGCCGTGATATTTCGCTCTTCCACATAGTGTGCAACAACTTCCGGCATCCCCCCGATAATAAGAAAAACTCTCAGAAGATCAAGCAGCTTCAGGTGTAAGCCAGTATCAAGAGGTTTGAGCGGAGTTGCCGTATGAATGAGCTCACACAACGCCTCATAACCAGATGTTCTGAGAAACTCATCAAAGGAAAGGGGGTACATAAAAAGATTGGTAAGGCGACCTACTCCGTGCGACGGAATTTCCGACAGGGCAAATTCAAGCAACGAACCGGCAGCGATCACGTGCAGTGCGGGAAAATCTTCATAAAAGAACCGCAAGGAACGAATGGCGTCAGGACATGTCTGTATCTCATCAAAAAACAGGAGCGTATTACCCGGCGTAACAGGAATCTGGTAATAAGCTGACAGTTTTTCACAGATATTCCTGGGGTCAAGAGAACCGGCAAAGAGCGAGGCAATTCGGCGGTCTTTTTCAAAATTAACCTCAATGAAATGGTCAAACGTGCCACCCAATTGCCTGACAGAGAAGGTTTTGCCTACCTGACGCGCACCACGAATGACCAGTGGTTTTCGTTTCGTTTCACTTTTCCATAAAAGCAGATGCTCATCAATAACTCGTTTCATGTTTGCCTTTCCTCAGACCTCCGAGGTCTTGTATGGATTGAGCAATAATACCATATATGGGCTTAAATACAAGGCAATTTAAGTTATTTAAAAGGCAAAAAGAAATCCAATGCTCATCGTTCCCACGCCCTGCCGCCGGTCATATAACAACCATAGAAAGGTAACTACTCACTTTTATTGACGCAAAAAAAGGGGACAGGCTGCTGCCTGTCCCCTGCGACGCTGTGACAGGTTTTATTTGGGCGTATAGATCACGTAGTTGCCGTCGGATTGCATCACGTCGTAAGCGCCGGGGTTGCCGCTTGTCCCCGATTGCCACCGGGACCTGCCGTCCGTACCGTAGATCACAAGATTACCATCATTCTGCATCGTGAGTGTTGCTCCCGGATTGCCAGCTGTGTTGCTGGCCCAGAGGACGGTGCCGTCCTTGGAGTTGATCACGTAGTTGCCGTCGCTCTGCATGGTGAGGCGGGCGCCCGGATGCCCATCGGTAACCGTGGCCCAGAGAGGCGAGCTTGCCGTGTTCCGGCTGAAGTCGATATAGATGTCGCGATTCACTCTTACATTGTATTGATTTTTGTGATCACTGTAATTGGGCCAAGTCCCATCACTCCAGGTGTTCCAGGCAAACTGTTCCCAGCTAGCTATGAAATGGGCGGTTCGCGTCTCGTTGGCGGCAACCGAATAGAAGGCCTGCACCCTGGGGTGCAAGCTCGCTCCGTTGCGTCCCCAGGCCACATCGTGTAAAGCCACCACTTGATCGGAATAGACAGTACTACTTTCGTTGAACATTCTCTCCCATATAGGACCGTCGTTGCGATTATTGTTGGTCCATTTGCCAGTGTAATCGAGGCGTCTGGAAAACCCCTTGTCCTTCCGATCGCTGTAGGTCGTGATAAGACGCCAACGGAAATCCCCGGGGCCGAAGGTCTGCATCTCGTATTCAGCCATGTCAAACTGCCGCCGTTCCGTACTCCTCCAGGTCTTGGCGACGCCGCCGCTGACATAGTCAACGTCAAAGGATGTCTCAGACACTGCGGGCGTGGGATTACATTCATTAAAAGAACTGAAGCATTCGCCCACGCTGTAGGCGTCGACGTAATCAGGGGATCTACCACCGAAGGAGACGAATTTAGGAGTGCTATAGTCCTCGATATTCATCATGGTGTGGCTCATGAAATACCCCGTGTCGGTGGTGGAGTCGAACAGGATTGGGCCACTGTTCAGGAAACCGGTGCTGCCGTCGGCATCGTCGTAAAGGAAACGCACGTACTTGCGGGTCCCCCCCTGGCCGGAGAAGATCTGGACGTGAACCGCGGTCTGGATGACGAAGGCCTGGCTGCGTCCCCCGGGATACCAGACGTATTCTGGATAACGGAGGACGTATTCCCGTTTTGATATCTCCGGCGGCATCCCGGTTGTCGTGGCGGAGGCGACACTTTTTGACACCGCTTTCGCCGAGGCGGTTTTTGCCGCGAGGGCGGCGCTTGGCGCTGCTGACTTCACGGTGCTGCGGGTTTGCATGGATTGGGCTATGGCGCTCTTGATCATCAAGGTGATCGCCTGTGCGCTCGGGGTGCCGACGATCGAGGTGCCGAGCGTCTTGTCGGGATCAGTCGAGGGGGTGCTTCCCGATGACTGGGTAGACGCCGTCATGGTCGCCGCCGCCATGATCTGGTCGGCGTCAAAACAGTAGATATCCGTAGAGCCCTGGGGGCTAAGGGCGCCTTGCGGAACGGCCACGGTGATCTTGCCTGGAAGGCCGATGCCGATGGCGCCGGACATCGCGGCCAGGGCGCTGCTCATATTCGTCAAGGCGGAGCTGTTTTCAAAAACGATGGGAGTGCCGAGCCTGAGCGCGGTCTGGATCACAGGATCAGCAGCGGCGGCGGCCGGAGTCAGATTCGCCAGATCGACGCCGACGGCAAACGCTGCCTGGACAGCCTTATCGAGGTCATCTGAGGAGAGGGCATCCAGTACCGGACGCAGGGTCTGACCATGCGTGGCAGCCAAAGCGGTGAGGATGGGTGATGAGAGTGAAAGAGCCGTTCCCGGCAGGATCGACGCCGGCCACTGCAGCGAGGCGGCTCCGGTTTTGAATGACCACGTTAAGGCGCCGGGCAGCGCATTGCCGCTCAGGTCCTGCGCTCCTGTCGAGACGGTCGCGGTCAATGTGCTGGAAGCCGGCAATGGGGCCGTCGGAATGAACGTAAAGGTGCGATTGTCCGAATCGGCGATGATCTCCCCGGCAAGGGCGGTTCCCCCGTTGGTAACGGACATTGTCGCAGTGGTCAGCGTCGACCGGTTCATCACCTTGCTGAAGGTCACCGAGACCCCCGATAATGTCGGGTTGCCGGCGCTGTTATCTGCGGGAGTTTTGGCGACAATGCCGGGCGAGTTGAAAACCGCAACGGTAAAAGTATTCATGATGATCGTTCCGGCATCGGTTGTTTTTCCTGCCAGGACAGTTATGTTTGTGGCCGTTCCCTGATACATTATTATCCCGTCGGCATTCAGTCCCTGAGCCGTCAATGTCAGTCCGGTCCCGGCGGGCACCCCGTCAATCGTACCGCTGCCGGCAGCGGCGGAAAAGTCCTTCTGCAGTGCCGAAGTGAGACTAGGACCGGACATGGATAAAGAAAAGAGATGGGAAAAACTATCAGGGTAACTGTGTATTTTTGGGTAGGGGTTGTGGAGAAGGTGTTTATTTTTGTTGCACTTTACACGAATTGCGCTAATAGTGTACGCATAATAAATACGCAAGAGGTGACGATTATGCAAACAGATGTTTATGATAGATCCGCACCCAAGAAGCCGGTCAACTTAAACGCTAACAGTGACCTTATAAGGACTGCAAAGGAAGTTGGCGTTAATCTGTCTCAGATCTTCGAGGAAGCGGTCCTGGCGACGGTCAAATCCAAGCTTGAGCAAAAATGGCTTCAGGAAAACAAGGCCGCAATAGATTGTTATAACGCGCATATAGAGGAACATGGCGTTTTTGCGGCCAATAAAAGGAGATTCTGATGGCTCAATATGATGTCTATTCGAATACCGATCCTGAATCACTGGAAATCATTCCTTATTTACTCGACGTCCAGCATGATCTGCATCAATCTCTTGCATCTCGCACAATTGTTCCTCTCGTACGAACAGAGATCTTTGGGCAGACCATGGAAAAATTGTGCCCGCCGTTATCTGTTTTGGGAGAAACGGTTTTCATGTCCACACCGGAACTTGCAGGATATCCGGTACGGGACCTTGGGCCAAAGATAGCTACCATGGCAGGTGAACGTGCAGTTATTATTTCTGCTATTGATTTTCTGTTGACTGGTTTTTAGAAGCCCACCCACTCCAGGGCGCTTGTTTTGTGTCTTATCCGACCTTTCATAATGCGGGGAATTCATGAAATCAACCCGGCTCTAATGGCATATTTCGTCAGGTCAGCCGCCCCTTTGACACCGAGTTTATGCATTATATTTTTCAATCAAGGATGAGGCATCGCTTGATAAGGTGCGTTGTCCGGTCAGAATCGTACATGGGAGGAAAGACCCGTTTATATCGCTTGTCGATAAGCAGTGGCTCTATGCAAAACTGCGAGCACTTCACCCCGGCAACAGGTGACAATGCTTGTTTTCCCTAATGGCGATCATTGCTGTACCGCTAATGGGCCGGAGATGAGACAGGATACGATACGATTTTTTAAAAATATGTGGACATGCTGATTCTCACCTGAATAATCTACGTGCCACGTGCGCAAATAATCGGCGGGAGATAATATATGCTTGACGATAGTTATAATAAAACAGATGGGTTCACATTAATTGAATTACTTATCGTAGTTGCTATTATAATGATAATCGGTGCGATTGCGTTGCCACAATATTCCGAATACAGGAAAAGAGCTAATGACTCAGCTGCGTTAGCGCAGATCAAGGAGATGGTCAGGGCGGAGGAGGTCTATTATACAGAGAATGGTGCGTATACTACCAGCCTGAATGCCTTGATTCAGTGCGGGTTTACACAAGATATGAATGTTACCAGAACAAGAACGTTAATTGATAAAACCGGCACTCCCAGCGCTGTGGCGTATCAACTTACGGCAACTCACAAAAACGGGACGGGGAAAGTGTATCTCTGGATGTCAGATAACGGAGGACTTCAGTAAATCTGAGCGCACAAGGTAACTGTCAGCAAAGTCAGACGTTGATATGGATTACCATGGCCGGCGGAAATCCGTTGAAATACGTTGATGATGCTCCGCTGTAAGCTCCGATGTTTCTGCTGTAGAGCAGATCACCACGCTCCAGATTGAAGGGGAGCTCTTCCGCCATCGAAATAACGTCCAGCGCGTCACAGGTGG